>Ga0114973_10000206_pt1 | contig 42313 bp, 37 predicted proteins | sample M_140807_MF_Meta_FD_87025 | JGI IMG/M metagenome (GOLD analysis project Ga0114973, IMG submission 87025) | Freshwater microbial communities from Lake Montjoie, Canada to study carbon cycling - M_140807_MF_MetaG | ecosystem: Environmental > Aquatic > Freshwater > Lake | place: Lake Montjoie... | reverse complement strand
TATAAAGCCTGGCAACGACCTACTCTTCCGTGCCTTAAGACAAAGTACCATTGGCGCTAAAGGGCTTAACTGCCGAGTTCGGAATGGGATCGGGTGTTACTCCTTTGCAATAATCACCAGGCTGCTTCTTATAAGTGCTATTTTTTAAAATGTAAACTATTTAATTTTAAAGGATTAATTCTAAAATAAATCATTGATAATAAACTCATAAAATAAGTAATTTTATAATCAAGTGTCTTTATAAATTTAATTTTATTTTTTTTATAAAAAAATTCCATAAATTTATATGCCTCAAATCTTTTTTCCCACCAATAAAAAGAAAATTTTTTATACATCGATAATATTCCGTTAGGGTTTTGAAAATAATATGTAAGATTACTTCTAATAACATTAAAATCATTTTTAATTTTTTCTGCAAATACGACAATTCTAAAATCAATTTCAATTTGAGGAAACATTTTAGGAAAAATATTATCAAAACATTCTATTAAAAAATTTTTTCTTAAATTAATTGAGCTAGTAGGAAAAATTGTGGGCCATACATAAAAGTTGCTTTTCTTTTTATTAATAAATTTTTTAATATAATTTTTATGATAGTAAAGATATGGTGTATCACACACTAAATTTTTATTTGGATATTTATTGAAATATTCTACTATTTTTTTAATTTTGTCCCTTTTAAAAAAATCATCACTATCTAACAAAGAAATAATTTTACCATTGCAAAAATTAAGTCCTGTCAATAATGCATCAATTTGATTTAAAGCGGGATATTTTGATCTAGACTTTGTGGAAAGTACTTTAATATTCTTAAAATTTTTTGCAATTTTTAAAGAATTGTCGTTAGAAAGATTATCAACAAAAATAATTTCTATATTCTTATAGCTTTGATTAACACAAGAATTTAAGCATCGTTTTACAAACTTTTCTTTATTATAATTAGATATTAAAATTGAAACTAATTTTTTTTTCATAACAATACTCTTGATTTTTAAAAAATAATCAAAATTTTTTCTTAAAAAAAATTTTAAATATACCAATTTTTTTTGCATCGGTATCTTGATATTCCTCTACGCAAGGAAAAGGTGTGGCCCAACAATTATTATCTTTGGGAAAGTATATTCTAAAATCATTATTAATATCTAGTGATGTAAAATTAACTTTTTCTACATGAAAAAAAGGGAAACTTTTATATTGATACATATCTGTTCTTTTAAACTCAGTGTTAATTCTGATTATATTTTTAACATTAAAGATAATAATGACAAAAACTACAATATGCATGTAAATTAATTTTTTGAATTTATCTTTAATTATAATTCTTGATAAAAAAATACTTGCTGGAACAAAAGTTAATAAAGCAATTAGAACATAACCGCCGTATCTAAGATCAGGATGCTTTGAAAACCAAACAAAAAAGAATAATATTAATAAATAATATATAACTTTATAACTTATATTTTTAATATTTTTATTAACACCTGATCTAAACGAAAAAAAAGAAATAAGAAATATTACAATTATTAAAAATATTATACCTATAATATCAATAGCTTTTATTAAAAAGTAATTATTAATCCAATTAGGAACCCAATTGAAATATTTAATATAATTATCTCTATCTGTAATTACATAATTGGGAGTGGCTCCGGCTTTTGCCCATAATTCATACCAAGTATTAGTCTGGTTTATAAGATCTACATTAGCTGACCATGTAAAGTTATCAAAGCATGTTATGGCTATTGGGAAAACTAAACAACCGCTATTTAAAATATTTGAAATAAAATATGATATAAAAAAAACTAAAAATATTATTAAAAAACTAATATTTTTCTTTATTAATTTTAAAATATTACGATTTCTTAAGTTATAAAATATTATTATAAAAAATAATAAATAAATAATAAAATAAGATTTTGCTGTAATAGTATAAAGAATAAAAATTGAAATTATTTTAATCAAATCGTAGCTTTGCGATTTTTTATTTAGAAAATCAAACATTAGAAAAATTAAAATGAAAGCAATAATCTGAGGTCCTCTATCTGTCCCATATTCTGCTAAACGGGCAAAAACTATATTTATAAATGCAAAAATTAACGCACTTAAAATATTTATAAAATTATTCTTTTTATAAGATTGATTTAATAAAAATCTTTCTAATAAAAAGTAATTGGCAAATGTTAAAATTAGTATACCTGAACAATGAAAAAGATAATATTTTATATATGGCAAATACAACAAAGAATGAAAATAAAATAAAGATGAAGGAGTCCGATAACCAGAATTAAAATTACCAATTCCAATTATTGAATTACTTTCGACAAGATTTAAAGTAAATGCTAAATGATAATAAGGAAAATCGTCGTGATTTTTTGACAAAAATAAACCTAATAAAAATAATATTGATATTCCAAATAATGTAAAAAAATATTTTCTTTGCATTTTATGCTTAATAAAAGAATAAATAAAAAATATTACACCAACAGCATGTAGTGTTATGTTATGAAGATAATTGTGAGCGAAAAAAAAATTTGTTAAGTAAGAAAAAAAAGTTAAAAAACAAAATCCTAGAAATCCTATAATTCCCAAACTAAACTTATCTTTTTTAATTCGTATTAATAATGCGAATAAAAAACCAAAACCTAGTGTAGATAATAAAATTAAGTAATAAATAGTTAAAAATATTACGGTATTTAAAATCATAAAATATTAAAAATAAATAAATTAAAGTATAAAAGTGGTGTCTTAATATAATGCTGTAAGATAATATATAAATATTATTCCTGATGTTTAAATACAATAAATTTAATTTTTGCAGAACAATCGTCATTCTTTTTTATCTTAGTTTAGTAATTGGTTTTTTTTTTAATGAAAATTCAAGCGGTGGATCACGCCTTGACTACTTTACTACATGGCCTCTAATAAGAAAAATTTCAGAAGATTTTATATTAGGAATAAAATCAATAATTGATTCATCACTTATTCATTTCCCTATGCACTATATTTTAAGTGCAGTATTTTTTAAGTTATTAAATAATGTAGAGCTCTTAAGATTCATATTTTTAAATATCAGTTTATTAATTCCATTATATTTTTATAAGTGCTTAAAAGTTACATTTAAAAATACTAATACGATTATTTTTTTATCTTCCCTAATATTCATATCGCCATACTTTAGATCTTCAGCAATATGGCTGACTACTGACAATACAGCTATTCTTTTTTTTATAATATCGATTTTTTTTTTTCTTAGGATAATTAAAGATAATAACGATAAAGTTATTAATTATATTTTTCTTTTACTATTTATAACATTAAGCTCACTTACTAGGCAGTATTATATAATTTTTTTTGCTTTTTTTTTATTTATACTTTACAAAAAAAATAAAATTCAAAAGCAAGCTATAAAAAAAATTATATACTTAATATTATTTATATCACCTTTTGCTTATGTGCTACTAACTAAAATTATTATAAACAATGTTATGCAAACCGCATTAACTAAAAATATTTTTAATAATATATATATAAATTTATCTATTATATTTTTCTATCTATTGCCATTTATAGTGCTTTATAAAAAAAATCTAAAAGAATTCTATAATTTTTTTATTTATAAAAAACATACTTATTTTTTTTTATTATTAATTTTAGGATTATTTTTTTATAAATTTGACTACTACTATAATAATGTTGGAGGTGGTGGATTCTACTATCAATTATCTAATTTCTATAACGCAAAAATTATTTTTTTTATTTCATCATTTCTTGGACTATCCATTATATATTACTTGACTAGTAATAATATTAATAATTTAATTCTTATATTGATTTTATTTTTAATTTTTAATTATAATGTAGTGTATCAAAAATATTTTGATCCCTTGTTAATAATAATCTACTTTACTCTTTTTAAACATAAATCGATTACACATATCTTAGAAAAAAATTGGACTAACATTTTGCCTGTTTTTTTTTATTTTTTTTTATTTTGGATAACTAGTTTAATAATTCATCTTTAAGAATAAAATAATAATGAATAGAATAACTCTTGTTATACCAGCAAAAAATGAAGAAAAATCTCTTCCTTATGTACTGGAGGAAATTAGTAGTATAAAATGCAAGAAATTATTAATAGTAACCAATATTAATAAAAAAATACTAAAACTAAAAAAAATTTATAAATTCAATCTTATACTACAAAAGAAGGTTGGTTACGGTTCTGCTATAATTGAGGGTATAAAAAAAGTAAAAACTAAATATCTTTGCATATATAATGCTGATGGCTCATTTGATCCAAAAACGCTCAATAAAATGTATAATATAATTAAAATAGATGAAAAAAAATTCGTATTTGCTTCAAGATATGAAGAAAAAGGAGGAAGTTTAGATGATACTTTTTTAACATATATTGGAAATAAAATATTTACTTTTATCGGTAATTTTTTTTTTAAATTAAAATTATCGGATATATTATTCACATATGTGATGGGGCTTACAAAAAACTTTAATAAACTGAATTTGCAATCAAGAGATTTTAGACTCTGCGTTGAAATACCTATAAAAATCAAAGAAAATAGTCTTTTAATTAATACAACTGCTTCACATGAAAGAAGAAGAATTGCAGGCGTAAAAAATGTGAATGAATTTAGAGATGGTTTTTTAATACTACTGTATTTGTTAAAAAAATTTTTAAAAAATGAATAAATATCTATTAATTTAAAAAATATTAATTTTTTTTTGATTCTTGTTTTACCTTTTGCCTTGTTAATTGGAACTTTTGTATCTGAAATAATAATATTTTTATCAACTGTATTTTTTTTAATAAAAAGTTATATCGAAAAAGAATGGGAATGGACCCAAAAAACTGAATTTAAATTCTTATTATTAATCTGGAGTTATTTAATATTAAATGCAATCTTAGCAAACAATATTCATCTATCTTTATCTAGAGGAATTTTTTTTTTTAGATTTATATTATTAATTTTTGTAATTTCAGATATCTTAAAAAATAAAAGATTTGAAAATATTATTTTTATTTCCTGGATTGCGCTTACAATAGTTACATCGGTAGATATATACATAGAGTTTTTTTTTGAAAAAGATTTGTTAGGAAACTTTTCTGAATACTCTGGCAGAATTGCTAGCTTTACCGGTAAAGAACTTAAAATAGGAGGATATCTTATCGCTATTCTTTTGACATCATTTTCTTTTTTTTTAAATAAAAATATAAATATAAAAAAATATATAATACTATTATCTGTTTTAACTTTCACTCTAATTGCAGTTATAATGACAGGGGAAAGATCAAATTCTATAAAAGCAGTTTTTATTTTTATTTTATTTTTACTGTTCTTAAAAAAACATCAACTAATTAAATATATAGTTTTAATTTTATTTATAATCACATTAATCGTGAGTGTTTTAAATATAAATAAAATAAAATATCGTTATACAGAAATAATTAATAATATTAATAATCCAATAATTCTTCTTAAAGATAGTTTGCACGGGGCTCATTATTCAACTGCTTGGAAAATATTTAAAAATTACCCATATTTTGGGGTGGGTAATAAAAACTTTAGGGAAGAATGCCAAAATAAAATTTATTTGGATAAGAATTATAAATACACAGAAAACAGGTGTTCTACACACCCTCACCAAATATACTTGGAACTTCTTTCAGAACTTGGAATTATTGGAACGCTATTAATTGTTTTTTTTATAATATTTATAAGTGCAAAATCATTTTTAATATATTTTAAAAATTACAATCTATTAATTTTAGCTCCAACTCTTTATGTTATATCAATATTCATACCTCTAATACCTAGTGGAAGTTTTTTTACAAGTTTTGGAGCAACTCTCTTTTGGTTAAATATTGGAATAATATTTTCTAACTTTAATAAAAATTAAATATTATTTTTAAAATTTCTTAAGATATCAATAATACCAAATCTAGGTCGCCAACCAATTTCTTTAATTTTATTTATATCTGCTGTAATATTTTTTTTGGGAAGTTTCTTAGAAAAATTTTTTTGATTTTTTTTTTTAATTAAAAAAAATATTTTTTGTAAATTAACTACTTTTCCAGTAGCAATATTAAAAATACCATTAGATTTTTTTATCATTAAAAATCTTATAGCGTCACATATGTCCCGTATATCTATAAAATCTCTTAAGGTATTAATTTTACCCATATAACTTTTAGTATTTGTTTCTTTATTATAAACGCTTGGGATAAAAAAATTACTTGGTTGACGAAAATGAGTATAACTAAATATTCTTCCTATGCAAAAAGGTATGTTAGTTCTTTTTAATTTTGATTCTATATATTTTTCAGCTAAAAGTTTTAGTTTACCATAACTATTTGTAGGTGTTTTTTTACTCAATTCACTAAATTTTTTATGTGAAAATCCATACACATGTGAGGTTGATGAAAAAAAAAACCAAATTGGTTTATTTTTTTTTTTAAGGGCATCAACTATATATTTAACCGCTTCATAATTAGTTTTTTTTGCTAATTTATAGTTTTCTTTAACTTCCTTAATTGGAACAACTGCTGCAAAATGAAATAAATAATCAAAATTATTACTTAAAATCCATTCTGTAATTTTTTTTTTGTTATTAATATCGCCAAAATATTTATTAAATTTAAACTTTTTTGAACTGTTAATAAAATACTTGCCTAATACTCCTGTGTGCCCAGTAATTCCACAGTGCATTTATATAAATTTATCTATACTAAACATTGCTTTTTCAATAAGTAACAGTTGCTTTTTTGTTATTGGGTGAGTGTGAATACCAATAAAAAAACCTCTTTCCTCTACTTCTTGTGCTTTTCTAAATTTTAAATTTTTTGGATTTAAATTATATAATTTTGTACAAGGCTGATTTAAAAAATTACCACTTATAATAGGTCTGTTTTCAATTCCCGCTTTTTCTAAATAGTTTAAAAATTTCCTCTTAATTTTTATAAACTTTTTATCAATAAAAATTGGCAAACCAAACCAACTTGGAGTAACAAAATTTGATTTCTGCATAAATGAAAATTGATAATTCCATTTTTTTGATTTAATTATTTTTTTAATAATTTTTTCTCTATTATTTGATCTAATTTTAATAAATTTGTTTAATCTTTTTAACTGACTTGATGCAATTGCGGCCGCTACGTCTGTTGACCTTAAATTAAAACCAGAATTTATAAAAATAAATTTACTATCTCTCTTTCTTAGAATTGGATCATTTTTTTTTGGTTCGTTCGGACCTCTCGCCCAACCGTGAGCTCTTAAGGAATATAATAATTTATAATCATCCAATGAATTACAAACAACAGCGCCTCCTTCCCCGCATGTAATTTGATGAGAATAATAAAAAGAATAAGTTCCAAAATCTCCGTAAGTCCCTAAGTGCTTACTTTTAAATTTAGATCCAAGAGATTCGCATGTATCCTCTATTAAAATTATATTTTTTTTATCACATATATTTTTTATCTTTTCTATATCAGAAGAGTTTCCCAGAACATGAACAGCCATAATTACTTTAGTTCTAGGAGTAATTTTTTTAATTAATTCATCTATATCAATATTTAAGGTTGATTTATTTATGTCAACAAAAACTGGTTTAAGACCTGCTTGCACTAAGGGCCATAGCGAAGTTGACCAACATAGAGCTGGAATAATAGCTTCATCTCCTATTTTAAATCTGTTTTTTCTTAATGGATTACAAGCTGCAAAAACTGATAATAAATTTGCAGACGAACCTGAATTTACCATAACAGCATATTTAGCTCCAACAAATTTAGCAAATTCTCTTTCAAATCGATAAACTGCAGATGACATTGTAATCTGTCTTGAAATTAAAACTTTAATACCAGCAAATATATCTGCTGTTGAAAATGCATTATCTAAAAGTTTATAAGAATTAAATTTTTGTATTTTTGTTCCTGAATCTTCTATTATTTTCTTTAAAAAAGTATGATTTTTCATTAATAATTTTTATTAATTGCTTATTATATAGATTTAAAATTTATACAAAATAATATTCTATATATTTATAAAATAAAATATTTAAAATTTATAAGTAAATTAAGCGAGCATTTTATTATATTATCTAAATCTTATGCAAAAATTAGGAATTGTAATACCTGCCTACAATGAAGATAGGCAGGTTATTAGACTTGTAAAAGAAATTAATAAAAAAATTGTAATTAAAAAAATACTAATAGTTGACGATAGCGTTTATAGTAAAATAAAAAATATTCACTTATTATTTGACAACGTCATTTATATAAATCGTAAACAAAAACTAGGAAGAGGCTCGGCTATAATACTTGGTTTAAGGGTTTTAAAAAAATTTGGAATTGACACATTTATTGAAATGGATGCTGACTTTTCACACAATCCTAACGAAATAAAAAAAAATATTTCAATTTTTAATAAAAAAAAATTAGATTTATTGATCGCAAGTCGTTATTTAAAAAATAGTAAAATAATTGATTGGCCTATTATCAGAAAAATATTCTCTAAAATCTCTAACTTATTAGCAAAATTTTTACTTAAAATCCCAGTATCAGATTATACAAATGGTTTTAGAATTTATTCAAGCAAAGCAACTACTATTATTATAAGGAAATGTGGAAAAATTGGTGATGGCTTCATAATCTTATCGGAAATACTAATGGAGTTATATTTGAATAAATTAAATATTGGCGAAACATCTACTATATTTGTTAATAGAAAACGAGGGGAAAGCTCAGTAAACATGAGCTTAATATATAAATCATTTATAGGTTTGATTAAGATTTATTTTAAAAAAAAAAAGTATCATTCAAACCATAGAAATTAGCAATTCTTATTATATGTAATTTGTTACAAATAATTCAAGTAGTAGTTTTAAAATTTTTTGCTAATACATAATAAGTTGATAAATAAATTAAAATATTAACAAAAACTAGACCAGTTAAATATTTAGAAGAACTAAAAAAATTAATTCCAAAACAAAATGTTATAAAATTAAAAAAATTTATAATATTACCGGTTAATGAATTAATAAAATTAGTACCTAGATTCAATCTTTTTTTTAAAAAAATAAACAAAAATTGATGAAGGTGAAAATTATCCGGATTTGAAGGATGGGATTTATTAAAAAATTTTCTAAAAATTGAGAAAAAATTTTCAAAAGCGGGGTACCACAATAATAAAACTATGAATATCGGAGAAATTATTAGATTATTGTTTGCAATATCTATTAAATAATATCCCACTATAAAACTTATTAAAAAAGCACCGGAATCTCCCAAATATAATTTAGAAAAAAAATTAAATAAAAATATCATAAATAAAATTAACAAAAATTCTTCTAAATTTATAATATTAAAATTAATATTAATATTATTTGATGAAATATAAAAAATTGCGCCTAATACTAATAAGTAATATCCACATAATAAAGTATTAACTCCGTCAATAAAATTTGAGCCATTAATCAAAATTAATAAACAAAATAAAGTGAAGAAAATTGAGAATATTTTATTATCTAAAAAATAATCTAAAAAGAATATATTTGTCGATAAAATTTTTAAATCATAAAAAAATAAAAAAGATAAAACAATAATTAGTTGTAGCGTAAACTTTGTTAGGGGTTTTTTTAAAACTACTAAATCAGAAAAAAATCCTAACGAAAATATTAAGGAGCAAAAAAAAACAAATTTAAAATCGTGGTTAAAAATAATCAAATAAAGCATTATTATAAGACCCCCAATAACAGGTGTATCCGCTTTAGAAGTGAAAGATTTGTGGGGTAATATTTTTCGATCAATTAAAAAATTATACTTTCTAAAAAAATAATTAAAAAAAATAAAACTTAACAATGAATAAATAACTATTGATAGATAGTTCATTTTCTTAAAATTTTAAATTTTTTAAAATATCATCAACGCCATCTTTTAACTTAACTAATGGTTTCCAACCAAGTTTTTTTATTCTAGAAGAAGATAAATTTTTATTCATTACACCATTAGGAAAATTCTTATTAAACAATATTTTACCTCGAAATTCTGTTTTATTCTTAATTAACTCTGCCAATTGTTTAATTGAATATATGTCACCACTGCCTACATTCAAAATTGGAAAATTATTATTACAAATTTTGAATAATTTTTTTTTAGTAGATTTTAAAACCTTGTAGATTGCTTCTGCTAAATCATCAGAGCACAAAAACTCTCTAACTGGTTTTCCATTTCCCCACAATTCTATTATTTTTTTATTCTTATTTTTTGCAATAATAAATTTTTTTATCATTCCGGGGATTACATGACTTGTTAACTCGTCATATTTATCATTAATTCCATATATATTTGTAGGCATCAAAGTAACAATGTCCAATCCATACTCTCTATACATAGCTTTTGACAATTTTATTCCCGCAATTTTGGCAATTGCATAAGCTTCGTTTGTTTCGTGAAGATCACCCTTAAGAAGAAAATCTTCTTTTATAGGAATTTTTGAATTATAAGGATAAATACAAGATGTACCCAAGAATATAGTTCGTTTTATTCTAAATTTTAAAGCGGAGTTTAATAAACTATTTTGTATTAATATATTTTCATTAAAAAATTCTACTGGATAAGTATTATTAGCTACAACGCCACCTGCTAAAGCCGCGCAGATTACTAAATATTCAACCCTATTTTTTTTAAAAAATAATTCAACTTTTTTTTGATTTTTAAGATCTAATCTTTTTTTGGAAATAGTTATAATTTTTTTATAACCCTTTTTTTTTAAATTTCTATATACAGCACTTCCTACTAAACCATTATGTCCTGCAATAAATATTCGAGAATCTTTATTCACTTCAAATATTATTCGATAAATCTAGATTCGTTTTTTGCTATTATTAAATCTTTGTTTAGCATATCTTTAATTAAAGATTCCAAATTATTTCTGGGCTTAAATTTTAGTTTTTTAAAAGCTTTTGAAGCGTCTCCTTTTAAATAATCAACCTCTAAAGGTCTAAAATAATCCTTATCAATTTTAATAATAATAATTTTTTTTTTATTTCTAATTGTATATGCGTACTCATTTAAATTTTTCCCCGACCAATAAATTTTAATATTTAAAACCTTACAACATTTGTTAATAAAATCCTTAACTGTGCAGGCCATTCCTGTTGCTATAACAAAATCATCGGGTTTTTTTTGTTGTAAAATTTTCCACTGCATTTCAACATAGTCCTCTGCGTGACCCCAATCTCTGACAGCATATATATTTCCCAAAAACAAAACTTTTTCTAAATTATAAAGCCATCGAGTCAGAAATCTTGTTATCTTTCTTGTTACAAAAGTCTCACCTCTCCTAGGACTTTCGTGATTAAATAGTATTCCGTTGCTAGCAAACATGCCATATGATTCTCTGTAAATTTTGGTAATTTGATGTGCAAATAATTTTGAAGCTCCATAAGGAGATTTAGGATGAAATTCAGATTTTTCATTAAATAATTTTCTTTTATTAACTTCGCCAAAAAGTTCTGAACTACCTGCTTGATAAAATTTAGTTTTTTTTAAATTTAGGTTTCTTATTGCTTCAAGAACTCTTAGGGTTCCGAGGCCTGTAACTTGAGCTGTGTACTCTGGATTTTCAAATGATACCCCCACATGGCTCTGTGCACCTAAATTATAAATTTCATTTGGCTTAATTTTTGAGATTAATTGAAAAATGCTATTTGAGTCCGTTAAATCTCCGTAATGTAAAAAAAAATTCGTTTTAAAGTGTGGATCAACATAAATATGATCGACTCTTTGAGTGTTAAAAGAAGATGATTTTCTTTTAATACCATGAACAACATATTTTTTTTTTAATAAAAACTCAGCAAGATAAGAACCGTCTTGTCCTGTAATTCCTGTAATTAAAGCAATTTTTTTCATAGATAAAATCTCTTAATTTTTTTTTTAAATGAATTTAAAGACAACATTATAATACTTATAATTGATTGAAATAAGAATTGTTTTTCATGGTAATAATAGATTTTAAAGGAATCTTTAACTCTCTGTATAAAATTACTAGACAAAGAACCTTTAACATCCCTCCAATATACAAGTATTTTTTCTATAGCTATAATATTGATTCCATTTTTGCTTATATTAAGCCACAAGAGATAATCTTCTTTAGTTAAAAGATTTGGAAATTTAAAATGACTAAAAATTCTTTTTTTAATTACTACTGTAGACAGTCCAATATCACAAGATTTCAGCAAACTTTCATATGTTGAAACCGTTGGGGGGGACAAAGAATACAAGATGTTGCCATTTTTATTAATTACTGAATAATTAGTACATGTGCAATCTAACTGAAATTTTTCCATAAAAGTTATCTGCACTTCCAATTTATTTTTATGCCAAATGTCATCGCAGTCTAAAAAGGCTACATAATAACCTTTAGATTTTTTTATTCCTACATTTCTAGAATAAGATGCGCCTCTATTTCTCTTATTTATAATTATAATTGTATTGCGTTTTTTAATTATACTTTTAACAAAATTTAGTTGCTCAAGATCATAATCATCATAAATGATAATGATTTCAATATTTGGATAGCTCTGATTCAAAACAGAATTATAGGCTTCTTCAAAAAATTCTTTTTTTCTAAAAAAAGGCATTACAACACTTACTTTTTTTTTAGGTCTATTTAATTTAATCATTAGTTCTAATTATTTTATTAATTTGTAAATAATGATTAAAAAAAGAAAATTTTTTAAAATTTTTTTTTGCTAAAAGAATTTTTTTATTAACTGTATTTAAACTATCCTGTTTATAAGAAATAAATTTTTTTACTAAATCATCTTTAGAATTATTTTTGAACAAATATCCACAGAGACCATTCATTAATAATTCTTTTGGACTATTGGGGCAGTCTGATGCAATAATTGATTTATTTAAAAGCCCGGACTCTATTAAAAAAAAACCAGGGTCTTCCCAAAGAGAACTAGATATGGAGCACTCCGCAATATTAATATATTTAAATACATTCTTTTTAAAACCTAATAAAAAAACATGATCTTTGAGATTATATTTGGAGATTAGATTTTCTAAAAAATATCTCTGTTCTCCTTCTCCTATAATAATTAATTTATAATTATTATATAATTTTGCTATATCGTTGAAAGCTTCTACTAATAAAGAAAAATTTTTTTGATAAGTTAATCTTCCAACTGATATAATATATTTATTATTCTTTGAAAAATTTTCTTCGACATTTTCTTTTTTTAACAATATATCTTTTGTTAAAAAAACAGGGTCACGTAAGAGAAAGATCTTTTTATCATCAAATATATTTTGCGATTTAATATAATCAAAGGTGCTTTCGGTAGGAGTTGTTATTAAATATAATCTTCTCGATGCCAATCTCCAAACAAATTTTCTAAAAATATTTAATTTAGGAAAACCAGATATTCTTAAAACAAATTTTGTATCAAATCTAAAAAAAATTAATAAAAATAAAGGCAAAATTGTTACCAAATGTATAAATAAAAAATCAGGTTTATCTTTATTAATTAATTTTTTTAGAGAAAAAAAACACTTAAAAAATATATACAGATAAGACAATCTGCTTCTTAAATAACCTTCTATAGGGTATGTCTTTAAAAATTTTCTTTGTGAAAGATTAATAAACGTTATATCTTTATTAGAACTTTGAGAATCCCACTCGCCATTAGCGTTTATAATTTTAACATCATACTTTCCTTTGCCATATTTTATTAAACTTAATGCTGAATTATAAACAGCTTTTATTGTGGCAATATGGCTAGTGTGGGGAGACCAGTAATAAATTTTCATTTTAATAATATTATCATTTATAATATTTTTTAATTAAATGAATAATAAAATCAAAATCTACATATTTCATCCATATTCTATGTTAGGTGGTGCGGATACTTCACTTTCTAGATTAATAAATAATTTAGACCAAAATAAATATCATATTAATTTTATAACTCTAAAAAAAAATAATCTTAAATTAAAAGAAAATAATAAAATAAAGATTATTAAAATTAATTCAACAAGAACAATATTTTCTATAACAAAAATCAGAAAAATATTAAAAAATGATAAAAATAAAAAATTTAAAAAATACATTTTTTTATCAAATCAAAATTTTGCAAATATAATATCTTTTTTTATTACGTTTAAATTAAATTGGGTTAAATTATGCTTGATAGAAAGAAATCATTTAGATGAGTTTAAGTATAACAAAAGCTTTAAAAATTTTTTAATTAAAATACTTATAAAATTTTTATATAAGTATGCTGATAAGGTAATTGGAATTAGCAAAAAATTAAGTTTGGACCTAAAAAAGTTTACAAAATCAGAGGTCCAAACAATTTACAATCCAGCCTTTGACAAAGATGTATACAGATTATCAAAAAAAAATATTTTTTTTAAAAAAACTACACAAAAAATTATATTAAACATTGCTCGTCTTGAAAAACAAAAAGATCACATAACATTGCTACGGGGCTTTAAAGAATCATTAAAAATAATAGACTCTGTTTTAATTATAATTGGATACGGTTCTCAAAAAAAGAATGTAATAGAATTTATTAAAGAAAATAATTTAAAAGAAAAAGTTAAATTATTAGATAAAGTATCAAATCCTCACCCTTATTATAAAAAAGCTAATTTATTTATACTAACTTCATTATATGAAGGCTTTGGAAATGTCCTTGCTGAAGCAGCAATGTTTAAAGTTCCTATAATATCAACTGACTGCAACTCTGGTCCTAGAGAAATTCTTATGAATGGAAAAGGTGGAGATTTAATAAAAATATATGATTATAAAGACTTGTCCAAAAAAATTATTTCTAATTTAAATCATAAAAATTCAAAAAAAATAAAATTAACAAAGAATAATTTAAAAAGATTCACAATAAAGAAAAATATTGATTCCTATCAAAAGATTTTTGAAGAAATTTAAAATGCTTAATAAAAAAAAAATATTATTTTTTGCACCTTCGATAGAAGAAGGTGGTGTTGAAAAAAATTTATTTATAGTTTCAAATTTTATTGCTAATTATAAAAATTATAAAGTTTATGTTTTAACAGCAAATAAAAATAAAAAAAAATTTTTTAATAAAAAAATAAATTTTATTAGCCCATCTAGTAATTACTGGTGTAACAAACCAAGAATATTTAAAACATTAATATGTTTAAAAATTCTATTTTTTCATATTAATTTTGAAAAAATTTTAATATTTTCATTTCAGTCTAATTTATTCGCAATTTTACTTGCTAAAATATTAAAATTAAAAATAATAATAAGATCCAATACAGATCCAACTGGATACATTTCAAATTTTTTGAAAAAAATTTTATTTAAATTAATACTATCTAAAGCTGATGCGGTAGTAGTAAATAGTAATGGATTTAAAAATAATTTAAAAAAAATATTAAATATTAAATCAGAAATAATTTATAACCCTTTTAAAATCAAAAGATTTAAAAAAAATATAATCTCAAAAAATAAATCTCTTAATATTGTAAATATTGGAAGATTAACGAACCAAAAAAATCAGATCACATTACTAAAAGCAATAAATTTAATAAAAAATAAATTTTCTATTCACTGCTTAATAATAGGTAAAGGTAAAACTTTTCTAAATCTCAAAAATTATATTAAAGATAATAACTTAAATAAAAATGTTGAACTTTTGGGTTATAAAGAAAAACCATGGAGATATGTAAAACACTGCGATGTTTTTGTGCTTACATCTAAATATGAGGGTTTGCCAAATGTGCTTCTAGAGGCAATTAATGAAAATAAAATTATAGTATCCACCGACTGTCCCTCAGGTCCAAAGGAAATATTAAGTAACCACAAGGGTGGATTTTTATTTCCTGTTAATGATCATATAAAATTAGCGAATATTCTTAACTATATTTATTGTAATAAAAATAAATCCTTAAAAAAAAATAGCTTTGCAAAAAAAAATTTATTAAAATTTAATTATAAAATTAATTTAGAAAAATATAAAAATATTATAAATAAATACCTAAATTAATTTTTTATATTTTTTAAACCAATTATAAGTATTCTGAATAGCAATATTAATATTAGTAAATTTTATCTTTCCTGTTATTTTTATAATCTTTTTATTATCTCCAAAAGTTTTCAAGACTTCAACTTTTTGAAAAGGAACATTAATAAATTTATAATAATTACTTATTTTAGATAAAATTTTAACAATAGAATATAATTTATAGGGTTTGCTACTGCAAATATTAAAAACTTCATGTTTTTTAAAATTAAATTTTTTAAATAATTCATATAAAATTTTATTAACATCTTTAATATAGGTAAAATCTCTATAATGATTTCCAGAGTTATTAACTAAAAATGTCTTTTTTTGATCAGCATAGTTGAAAAATTTAATTAATAGCATGTCTGGTCTTCCCCACTCTCCAAATACAGTGAAGAATCTTAGGCCAACTAATTTCATATTAAAATTTTTTACAAACATCGAAGCAATCTCTTCGTTCATCATTTTCGATAAACCATAAAAATTTTTTGGGTTCAGTTGCGAGGATTCACTAACTGGATAAACTTTTGAATCTCCATAAACAGAGCTAGAGGAAGAATAAAAAATTTTTATTTTATTATAATCTTTTAAGGAATTTAAAAGATTAAAGAAACCTAAAATATTGGAATCTGCGTATTTTTCTGGAGCAGTTATTGAAAATCTAACACCAGCTTGTGCTGCAAAATGAAAAATGTAATCAAACTTTTCTTTTTTAAAAAATTTATCTAATTCATCTCGATTAATTAAATCTAATTTATAAAATTTAAAAAATTTACTTTGGTTTAATATTGATATTCTTTTTTTTTTTAATTTTATTGAATAATATTTATCGAAATTATCTATGCCTACAACTTTAATATTTTTATCTAATAAATAGCTCGCAAAACTAAACCCGATAAATCCAGCGCAACCAGTTATTAAAACTTTCATAGAATTCTATTTAATATAGAAGTATTATTCTTTTTTAAAATTTAACTAAATATATGTGCGGTATTATAGGTTTTATATCAAAAAAAAACTTAAAAACTAATTTTTATAATGAAAAATTCAATATTTATCATGATAAACTGTTTCACAGAGGTCCTGATTTTCAAGAAAAAATTAAAATTAATCTTAAAGAATTAGAAATTAATTTAGGTTTTAGTAGACTCGCTATCCAAGATCTTTCTCTTGAAGGAAATAAAATTTTTAGAAACGAAAATTATATTATTTTATTTAACGGTGAAATATATAATTTTAATGAATTAAAATCTCAAAATTTAAGTAATGAGAAATTTGAAACAAAAACAGACACTGAGGTTCTGTTTAAATTATTTATAAAATATGGAGAAAATTTTATTAATTTTATTGAAGGAATTTTTTCAATTGCAGTTATAGACATAAAAAAAAAACAAATTTATTTATTTAGAGACTTTACTGGAGTAAAACCACTATATTATCTCATAAATGAAGATGGTTTCTTTTTCAGTTCTGAGGCATGGTTCTTATATAGTATTTCTGACAAACAATTAGATTATCAAGCTTTATCGTATTATTTTGAACTTGGTTTTTCTCCGATTGATCAAACTTTAATTAAAAATGTACTTAAAGTTTCTCCTGGTGAAAAAATATCTTACAATTTTTCTGAATCCTCAATTAATAAAAATTATTTTTTTAAACTTAATTATAAAGAGGATAATAAAAAAATAATTAATATTAATGAAGTTCAAGCAGACCTAAAGAAAGCAATTAAAAAAAACTTAATTTCAGATACAAAAATAGGTGTTTTTTTTTCTGGTGGTGTAGACTCTTCAATAATTTTATTGCTGGCTAAAAATATGGGCATTGAAATTGAAGCATTTACTTCTTTTTTTCTTCCAGAAAACAAATTTAAAAAGTTTAATGCAGATTACTATTATGCAAAGAGAGTATGTGATGAAAATAATATTAAACTAAACAAAGTAATAATTAATGAAAACGATGATAGTACAAAAAAAGAGTTATTAAATTTTTTAACTAATCTAGACGAACCTTTGCCGAATTTAAATATCTTTAATTCTTATCTACAAGCCAAATCAGCAAAAGAAAGAGGTTGTAAAGTAATTTTGACAGGTGATGGTGCTGATGAAATTTTTGGTGGTTATAAAAGATATAGATTTGCTTACTTTGCTAATAAATTTAAATACTTATCTTTAATAAACAAAAAAATTAAGAATTTTAATACTTTAAATAAAAACCAAATTCCATCTTTCTTCTATCAAAAATTATCAAATTCTTTAAAAGAGAAAATTTTTTCAGATAAAGTAAAATTATATAATAAAGATTTCTTTTTTAATTATTTTATACCAGAAGAAAAATCATTAAAAATTATAAATTATTTTGATTTAAAATATTGGCTGCCTGAAGAATCAAATTACAAATTGGACAGATCATTAATGGCAAACTCCATAGAAGGCAGAGTTCCTTTTCAAGATATTACAATAATAAATAAATATTTTAATATACCACTAAGAAAAAAGGTGAACTTTTTTAATGAAAAAATATTCTTAAAAAATACAAATATTCTTCCAAATTATATTAGAAAAAGAAAAAAAATTGGATGGCTTTCTCCGGAATCAATATTTATTAGAAGTTATTTAAATGATTTTATTGAAGAAACTTTTGATGAAACGACAATAAAAAGACAAAACATCTTTAATTACGATGGGCTTATAAATATTTACAAAAAGCATTTGTCAGGAGAGTATTTTAAAAATGAAATAATTCTTATATTAATTTTTCAAATTTGGTACAATCAGATTTTAAAAGCCTAATAAATTGATTTCTTTTTATAAAAATTGATAATACTTAAAACTCTTTTATCCCAAGTGTATTCAGTAGCAGTATTATAAGCATTGATCTTCATATAATAGAATTTTTCACGGCTTTTAAAAACTTGACTAATTTTTTTGCACCAGAGATCGATATTGTTATGATTAATTAAAATAGAATTAAAATTATTCTGCAATATATGCGAATAAACTTTTAAATCCGAAGCAATAATAATTTTGCAGGAAGCTAAATAATCAAAAAGTTTTAATGGCGACATAAATTTTGATATTTCTAAATTGTTAGATCTTGCCGCAACTCTACTTTGATAGGGCATCAAAACAACATCATATTTTGACATTAGTAGCGGTACCTTAGAATAAGAAACATAATTAAAAAATTTAACATTTTTAAATTTATTAATTACAGTTTTATCTAAAAACGTAATATCGGTATATATATCAAATTTGATATTATTCATTCTTTCAGCAATAGAAAAAATTATTTCTGATCCTTTACCTTTTGAAAGACTTCCAAAATAAGCGCAAGTGTTATTTTTTTTATTCTTTAAATTATTTTTTTTATGTAAGTCAAAATCTTTAATATCAACTCCATCATCAAGAATAATATAATTATTTTTTAAAGAAGGAATGGCATTCAATAAATTTCTATGCAAAAGAATAAATTTAATGTTTCTTCTAAAAATGTAAATATTGGTGATAAAAAATAAAAACTTTGTTAGTCCCTTTAGGTCGTGATGAATCTCTAAGTAGTTTTTTATTTGAAAAATACTTAAAAATATACTTGATGTAATACTTCTAGAGTATATTAGAACATCTTTATCATTTTTATATTTAAATAATTTACTAACTACTTTTAAAGAAAAAATAATTCTTAAAAAAAAATTCATTCTATTATGTCTTAAAACAGAAGTGATAAAAAAATTATTTTTTAAATTATAATTCTTTTTAATTTTTTTAAAATTATAAGACTTATCCATATAAGGAACTATTAATAAATTTGATTTAAAAAAATTAGAAAAACTATCACAAATCTTTAAAACATGTATTGAGTAGGCAGATGTTGATGGGAGATTAAACTCGGCAATATAAAAAAATTTTGTCAATCTCATAATATTTAAATGCTATATTAGATTAAATTTATATTATTGTAGAATAATAGATGGAATTAATTTAATTATTGAATATGAATAATAACTTAAGCAACATCTGAAGAAAAATGACTGAAATTACTTAGGTTTTATGAATTTTTACTACTCATTTCAAAATTAAACCATAGAAGAAAATTAGAAAATAAATTGTATAAGCATGATTATTGAAAATATCATATTCAATTATAGTAGTAGATCTCTAAAAAAATTTTAATTGAATAATATATAATTAATGTTGTACAAAAATAACAAAAAATGCAGATTATGCTCTGGCAATCTCTCCAATATTTTAAATTTAGGAAAACAACCATTAGCTAATAATTTTTCCTCTAAAAAAAGATGTAAGACTTATCCTCTAAATTTAACAATTTGTAATGATTGTCATCTTCTCCAATTAAAAGAGTCATTTAATACTAATTTTTTATTTAAAAACTACGCTTACTATACTCCTAGCAGAAGCAATTTTTTAAAGCATTATAAAATAATATTAAAAAGAATTTCTAGATTTAAAACAATTAATTCTAATAGCAAAGTTCTAGAAATAGGTTGTAACAACGGAGATTTTTTAGATTTTATTAAATTTGAGAAAGATTGTTTAGTCGTTGGGGTTGATCCTGCTAAAAATCTTGCAGAACATTGTATTTCAAAATCTATTAAAATATTTTCTAATGCTTTTAATAGTGCTTTAGCTAATGTAATAAAAAAAAAATACAAATCATTTGATATAATAATATTAAGACATGTTTATGCTCACATAAATAATATTAAAGATATAAATGTTGCATTAAAAAAAATTTCTAATTCCAACACCGTTATTTATATTGAAAATGCATACGCTTTTGAAACACTAAAGAATAATGAATTTGATCAAATATATCACGAGCATATGTCTTATATACACTTAAGACCAATGATAACTTTTTTTAAAAATTATAATTTAGAAATTTTTGATTCTTTTATAAGTCCGATACACGGAGGTTCTATATGCATGCTTGTTTCTAAGTATAAAAATTTTAAACCGTCTATTGAATTAAATAAAATATTAAAATACGAGAAAAAAAACTTTAATAAAAAACTTATAAATAAATTTTTAAAAAACGTACGAATTAATAAAAATAAATTTATCAATCTAATTAGAAATCTTAAAAAAAAATCACATATTATTGGAACATATGGAGCATCAGCTAAAGGAAGCACATTGCTAAATTTTTATAAGATAAATGAGAAATATATATATAAAGCCTTTGATAATAGTGAAAATAAAATCAATAAATATTTACCTGGTTCTGAAATTAAAATTACTAGCACGGATTCGATTGAAAAATATAAGTGTAACTACATTATTGTAACGGCTTGGAATTATTTGAAAATCATTCTAAAAAAAGAATTAAATTATTTAAAAAAAGGAGGAAAATTTATTATACCTATTCCAAGGCCAAAAATTATATCTATTAAAAATTACAAAAAATTTTTATAATTTATCGATAAAAAGATTTGCTACCAAAATATGAATATAAAAGTCCTTTAATTTGAAATAAATATGCAATTCTGCTTTTTTTTTTAAACAACAAACAAGATAATATTAATTTTAAAATATTTTTAAATAAATAGGGTGCTGTAATTTTGATAGCAAACTGATAACCAAAGTGTTTTTTATAAAAATAATACATAGACCAACCGAAGTGCCATTTTAATTTTTTTAAAGCTTCTGTTTCACTAAACGAAGATTTCCCCTCAAGATGTTCTACTTTTGCATTTTTTAATACAAAAATTTTATAATTTTTTTTTTTTAATTTCATACACAAATCTCTATCTTCAAAATTTAAAAAAATATTTTTATCAAAAAAACCAATTTTTTTAAAAATATTTTTACTAATCAAAACCATATGACCACTTACGTAATCTACATCGAATAATAAATTATTATTATCAATAATTTTTCTATTATCTGAATAGCCAAACCGATGCCATAATTTTTTTTTAAATGTGTAATTCATCGGAGCTACCATCGCATTATTATGCTTTAAAATAAAACTATATAAATTTTTAATAGAATTGTAATTTGTTTTTGCGTCAGGATTTATTAATAATAAATATTCTGTTTTTGAGTTAAGAATACCAATATTAGCAGCACGCCCGTAACCGATATTTTTTTTTGCCAAAATACATTTAACATTATGAAAATACTTTTCTATTTTAGTCTTAAATAAACTATCATTTGAATTCTCAACAATAATAATATTACATATTGGATCTAAAATTTTTAATAATTCAAATAAAACATTGGAAGATTTGTAAGTTACGATTATAGCTGTAATTTTATTTAAAAATTTCATAAAATAAAAATATATAAAAATACTAACCCTTTATATTAACATTAAATAGATTAATAAATAAAAAATTAAACTCCCCAATGATACTTGGTTTCTTTTTTTTTATTTTTCAAAGATAAGTTATTATAAATTCTCGTTCTGTTATCAGAAATAATTAAGTTTTTTTGATTTTTAAATGAATAAACCTCACTATTTAACCAATCATTCTCTTTTAAACCCATTCCATTTGAGCTTGCTAGAATAATTCTAAATTTTCTTTTTTTTAATTGTCTTGTCATACCTAACCAACCACTTTCAATCATATTAGTTTGTAGTTTATTTTTAATAAATTTTGGAAATTTTAATGATAAAAAATCTGATCCTTTAATTAAAAAAGCATTAGATCTTATGTGTGCATTTGGAAAAATGGGAAATCTAAATAAATTAATAAATCCATACATTAAACGTTTTAAAATATTAATTTTATAATATTTACTAAAGAAAGATGAAGAAAGACTTGCGTAAGTCGCAGTACAACCCACTAGAGTATTTTTATCATAATGCTTTACAATTAGTTTCAGCCAATTGCTTACGATTGGATAACTGTACGAATTTAGAAATAAGATAATTTTAGTTTTATATTTACCTGATATTCTTATGTAGCTACCAAAATCGAAGTCATCTATTTTACAATTATCAATAATAGCATTGTATTTTATGCCTTTTAAGAGTTTTTTCCATTCTAAAATACTTTTTTTAGATGAAAATTTTTTAAAACAAATTACTAACCGATGTTTTTGTCCTGAGTAATGATATTTATAATTGTGAATAAATTTTTTAAAATTATCTATTTTATAGGGTTCATATGCTAAATAAACCACATAATATTGAAATTTTTTCATTGGATATTATCTAAATTTTATTTCTTCAGCTTTAACTTTAAAAGAAATTATTAATTATTCTTAATTAATTAATAAATATACCAATATCGAAAGTTATAATATATAAAAACTCATCTTATCGCGGGGTGGAGCAGTCTGGTAGCTCGTCAGGCTCATAACCTGAAGGTCCTTGGTTCAAATCCAAGCCCCGCAACCAATTATTTAAAAAAAAGAAAATATTTTTTTAACTTATTTTTTATTCTATAAGAAAGTTTAGGCATTGAATATATTTTATCACATATTTTGCGATCTAAACTCTTGTTGATAAGAATATTTTCTGGATGCTTTAGTGGAAAATTTATTTCAAAATTTCGTAGATTAAAAACTTTACTTGGATTCTCGCCTGATGCTTTGATTATTCCTATATTTGTAATTAAATTTCTTTTTGGCACAATAGAATATCTTTTCTTTAAGAAATTAATATATGTCCATTGATAATCCCAATTGTTATAATTTTTTTTATAATAAGCTATATCGAACATTTTTTTCCACCAGGTATATTCTGGTTTTGAATAACATTGTTTAAGTAATTTATTTTTAAATTTTTTCCAACTGTTCATTCTATAATCATAATCTATCCATCTATCCTTCCACGTTGCCCACCCCCATATGTTGCTGTATTTAGAAAAAAAATAACTTTTAGAATAATTCTTAATATAGTCAGAATTTAGTATATTAGTCCCTGAAACTTGTGAAATTTTTTTATTATTATAATATTTATTTAAAATTACTTCACAGAAGTAAAAAAAACTTTTATTAGGAATTGTATCATCTTCGAGAACAATAATTTCTTTCTCATTACTGAATACCCAATCAAGACTTAATGGGCCAATATATTTTAGCCCGATATTTTTTTTAAAAAATTTTTTTTTTACTTTGCACCAATTAATGCTATTAATTATTTTTCTGCATTTAATTATATCAGCATTATCATTTTTATTTCTTGGTCCATCAGAAATTATATATAAAATTCTTGGGTTAATTTTTTTAATGATTTGAAGAATGATTTTTGTAAACTCCGGCCTTCTAAATGTAATTAATAATATTGGCTTTGAAAAAATCATGGAGTGAATTAGTCTAAGTTTTATTTAAAAAATGAATAGACTGCTTTATAAAAAATATATAAAAATCTAAATTTACAATTAATATATTCTTTTAATTTTTCTTTTCTATTATTTTTGAAAAAATTATTTGATATAATTATATTGCTATTATTTTCTATATTACTAGAAATATTTTTTCTTTTTTTATCAAAAAGCATAAAAGCAATTATAAACCTTGGTTTATCGCTCATATTTATAGTGCCTCTATGCCATAAGTTATGTTTTCTTATCAAAATGTCTCCAGTAGACAAAGTCGCTTTTACTATATTTTTTTTTGAAAATAAAAATTGCCAATAAGAAAGTTCCTTATTATGCGATTTAGGTATAATTTCTGTTGGACCAGATTCATTTTTTACGTCGGACGTTGCAACATTTATTACAATCATATCGTCATTGTATTCGCCGTCAGTATGAAAATGCTGATTGCAACCGAAGGGAATACAAAGGTTCCCTCCAATATTTATATTAAAATTATTTATATCTTTGCCTAATAAGTTAAATATTAAATTATTAATTCCATTTTGTTTTAAATATTCTAAAATAACTTTTCCAAATTTTCCTGGAAAAACATTCAAATTACCAATTCTAGAGCCTCCGATATTTTTTAAATTAATATTTTTGATAGTTTTAAATATTTCATTATTTAATTCATTTGCGGTATCAAAAAAATCCTGACTATTTAAAAAATTTTTTTTTATTAAGTAACCATTCGTTTCAAAATCAATAATGTCTTGATTTGGCAAAATCATTGTTTTCTATAATAATTTTATTTAATTGATAAATATACAATTTTTTGGAAACAATATTACTTTTTTTTTATGATAATATGAATAAGGTAGATCTATATAGTTCATGCTTTCACTTAGGTTTATTTTTTTATTTTGCACTAAAATATTTTCAAAATTTTTTTTGTCAGTAATTATTAAAATGTTTTTATTCATAATATTGTTAAAGATTCTTAGATTAAAATCATTGTCAAAGTAATTAAAAAATGAATCATAGAATAAATTCATGTTTATATAAGTACCGTCAGTATTTTCATACCAGGGCATCTTTTGATCTAATATAAAATAATTCCTCGCTATAACAGAATAGAACCCATCTGATGTTAAGTTAACGGCATATTGTATTTTACATTGCTTTTTTATTTGGATTAAATTTTTATCCAGTGAAATTAAATTTAACCAAGTCTGATCGTCCCATCTTTGATTATAAAAATATTTAAAATAGTTACTACTTTTGAAGTCGTTTATTTTATAATTATCAACAAATAATTGATTCGAGTTATTTTTTGAAAGTTCTAACCCACTAAGAGAAACTAGACAAACAAAAGAAATAATTATTATCTTGTTATCAATATTTTTTATCATACTAATTATTTTTAAAAAAATTATTATTCCAAGAATTGAACCTGTGGCAAATTTAAATAAAGCTAAGTTATGAATACCATTGTACAGAAAAACTATAGTAGAAAAAGATATCAATAAATAAATTTTATTTTTTTTATTTGAGTAAAAAAAAATTATATTTTTTATAAAGTAAAATAAATTAGATACAATTATTGCAACTAGAATGAACCACTGTGGTTCTGAAAAAAATTTTCTATATGAATTATTAAGTATTTTTAAAAAAAACTCTAATACCAAATGAAATATATCTGTTTTTAAAACTTCTCTTAAATACATATTTGGCAGAGAATGATAAATTAACCATTGGTCTATTAATTTTTTATAAAAAATATAGATAAAAAATATTATTAAAGGGATAATAAAAAAAAGTGATTTTACTAATATAATAAATATTTTCTCTCTTAATTTATTTTTTTCATAATAAGTTAATATTAAATCGCATGTTAATATTAGCATAGCTGGATATAAAAAACTTTCGCTAAAGAGAATTGCTAAACTAAGTAGAAATGGAGATGCGTAGTTTAAATATAATTTATTAGAAAAATTTAAAAGTATGTATAAATTAAAAATAAAAAAAATAATGTAATTATGCCAAGGGCTTATAACAAATGGATGAAAAGAAAAAATTATTATCGATCCTAAAAGCGCATACCTATAATTAATAATATTGTTAATTAATACGAGAATTATAAAAATAGAAATAGCATACATTAAAGAAATTAAAGCAAAAATATAAATAATATTACTACTGAAAAACTTTAGAACAAAAGACTCGAGCAGTGTTGTTAGTGGACCGTAATGAATAAAGACATCTTTGTAGAGATCGGATGGTTTAAGATTAATTGAGTCGGCAGTAAATAATATTAACCCCCAATGAAATCCATCATAGGCATATAACGCCTGCCACACAGACCCAATAAAACTTATTAAAGGGATTAATAAAAGTGAAAGGGTATTTTTATTGTACTTATGCAATTTCTAAAAATATTATTTAATTTCTTTTTGAATTTCATCAAATATCGGTTTGAATTTTATGTATATTTTTTTGAAATTATCTTTGTAGAACTCATGTTCTATTTTTGTCATTGGTTTGTTTGCAAAGGCATCGATTTTTAAATTTATTTGTTCAGAGACATAATTTTCGAATTGTTTTGAATTAACAATAATTTTAATTTCAGATTTTATAGAATTTATAAGAAATTTTATTGAAATAATTAAAATAAAAAATATTATAATAAATATGAATAAAATTTTTTTATAATAATCGTATTTTTTATTGTTATTTTTCATAGATTTATTAATTTATATCAGAAAATAGCATATAATATTTATAAATAAATTTATTAAAATTGTTATTGTTTGAGCTATTTTAAATTTCTAGAAACAGAAACCAGAATCACATTAACTTTCATAAAAGTATTCCCGCTTATTTGATAATTTATTTTTTTAGAAATTTACTAAACACATCAATTAATTATATTTAATTACTTTTTTTTAAATATTACATCGAGAAAATCTATACCAACTTTTGCATAATATATTTTTAAAATTTCATGCCATAAAAAATTATTTTTATACAAAAAATTAATTAATTCTGAAGGATTGTAAGTTTTAATATTTTGGAGTCTAATTTCTACAATTATATAATCAACTTTTTTAAGAATGTTTTTTGCACCTTTTAACACATCCAGCTCACCTCCTTCACAATCAATTTTTAAAATACTATTTTTAGATATTTTTTCATTACTTAATATTTTGTCTAGAGTTTGAACATTTACTTCAATACTATTTTTAAAATTAAAGGATTCTCTTTTATAAAATGATGAAATTGGTCCCGATAAATAGAATTTTTTTTTACTGTTCACTCTTCCGGCGGCTACTTTAAAGAGTTTTGATCTAAAGTTAGGTAATAAATTTTTTTCGATAAAATTGTAATAATTTTTATTAGCTTCGATGAAATAATATTTGGCAAATGGAAAATTTTTTAACAAAAAACTTGTTCCCTTCGCAACACCAACGTCAATAATATAATCTATCTTTATATTTTTTAAATAGTTTACATTTTTAGAATAATAAATTTTAAAATTAAAAATATAAAAAATTTTTTGTACAACTTTAAATATTTCCAATTTAAGTTTAAAAAACATAAATAATAATTTAGTCCCTAGTTTATTAAGTTATCAATAACTCTAAAATTTATAATGTTTATAAAAAAACGTATTGCATGATTAGTATATTATATACGCTATTGTTGTTGCTTAAAATGGTTTTTAGAAAAAAATTCTAAAATAACTTTTTTAATTTTTTTTTTTTGAAAAACTTTTATATTAGGATGTAACGGTATCCTTATAACTTTCTTGTACACTTCTTCTGTGATTGGTAGTTTTAAATTATTTTTATTTAAAGATCTCCCAAAACTAGAGCTATGCAAAGGCACATAATGAAAAGTAGCTGCAATTTTTTTTTTTTGCAAATAATTCATAAACAAACTAGCTATATTTTCTTTTTTAAAAATTAATACAAACAAATGATAAGATGAAATAATTTTTTTATTTTGTTCTACTAATGTGAATAATTTTTTATTAATTTTTTTTAAAAAATTATAATAATCATGCCAAAGCAATTTTCTTTTGAGCTGAATAATAAATCGTTTATTTAATTGCGTTAACAGTAAAGCACTTGATATTTCTGTTGCCCGATATTCAGAACCGACACCTTTCCATGAGTAAAAAGAATTTTTTTTTTTTACTAAAAAATAATTTTTATAATTTGTAATTTTTTTTCTATCAGTGCCTTTATCTAAAATTATATCGATTTTATTTAAGTACTTTGGGTTATTTACAACTATTGCTCCGCATTGACCACCCATAAAATTTTTTGTTTCATGAAAACTAAAAACTCCAACATCCCCAAATGTTCCCAAGTATTTATTATTATATTTTCCTAAAAAAGCGTGAGCAGCATCTTCTATTATAAATAAATTATATTTTTTTTTTATTTGAATTAACCTCTTCATATCGCAAGATTGCCCTCCATAATGAACTACGCAAATTGCTTTTGTTTTCTTGGATATTTTTTTTTCTAAATCATTTAAATCCATGCAAAGATTATTTCTTTGAATATCAACAAAAACAAGTTTTGCTCCTCTCATAACAAACGGGTTAGCTGTTGATGTAAATGTATATGAAGGAATTAGGACTTCATCATTTTCTTTAAAATTGATTAATAAACACGCTGCTTCTAAAGCATCAGTGCAACTTTGTGTTAGAGCAACAAATTTAGCTTTGATTAAAGATTTAATGAGTTTCTCAGTTTTGTTTTGATAATAACCGTCAGTAAATTTTTTGGATAAAAAAATTTTTTTAATAAATTTTAAATCATTTTTATCAACATAGGGTTCGGATAATTTAATCATAGTATCTTATTTAAGCTTTATAAATTTTTAAAACATAACTGATATATTAAAAAAATAAGGTCATATATATTATTATATGTTTTAAAAGTTTTATGTAAGATTGTTTTAAATATTAAAGTGAATAGTGCTTTAATTTGTATATAATACAAATAAAGTATAGAAAATTTATAAACTTTATAAACTTTTAGACAATTAAATAAATATTAAAAGTAATAATCCCAAATCTAATGAATGAGATAAAAAAAATATTTACTATTCTTGAATATAATGAAAAGAAAATGCTTTTTATTATATTTTTAATTCTTATCGGTACCGCTATTTTAGAGTTATTAAATTTAGGAGCTATTATATATCTGATAAATATTCTGTTAAATCCAGAAAAATTACTTAGTTATATATCAGAATTTATTTCAATAAAAAATATCACGCTTGATATTTATAAACACAATCCAATTATACTATTTAGCTGGATAGCTTTATTTATTTTATTATTAAAATCAATTATGTTGCTGATATTTTTTTGGATCAAAAATAAATTTTTATTTAGTTTTGAGGTCAATTTAAAAAAAAAAATACTTAATGAATACTTATCAAAAAATTTTGAATACCATTTAAAGAATAAATCATCAAACTATATTAGAAGTTTAACTACAGATGTAGGAAACTTTAGATACACGGCTCTTCAGGCGCCTATACAAATTATTTTTGACTCACTATTGATAATTTTAATTATTTTAACGACTTTTTATTTTAAACCAAAAGAAACTATGCTAGCTTTTTTTGGAATTTTTACTGTTAACTTAATATTTTATAAATTTATAAAACCATATATTAAAACATGGTCAGAAAAAAAAATTGAGAATGAAAGCAAATTAATTCAATACTTGATAGAAACATTTTCATCATTAAAAGAAATTATAATATATAATAACAAAAAAATATTTATTGATAGATTTAATTCCGTTTCAACTAAAATTTCAAATATTGACATTATTAATTATTTTTCTAATGAGATTCCTAAACACTTAATCGAATTAATTGGGTTCATATTAATTCTTTCATATATATTACTGTCAATTAGTAAGGATGTAGAAATTCAAACCATATTCTTTACATTAACTCTTTTTTCTGTTGCATTTTATAAACTACTTCCAAATCTTGTTAGAGTATTTAGCAATTATCAAGCAATCAAATATGGAAGAATAACAATCAACTTTATCTATAAAATTCTTTATGAGGGAAAAAATAAAGATAAAAATAAAAATAGTTTGAATAAAAAAATATCTTTTAAAAATCAAATAGAAATACAAAACCTATGTTACAAATACCCTGGATCTAAAGATTATAGCGTTAAAAACTTAAATTTAACTATAAAAAAAAACTCTACTATTGCCATCACAGGACCTAGTGGCGCTGGAAAAACCACTTTGCTTAATCTGATTATGGGTTTATTAAAACCAAAATCTGGAAAGATAACGTCAGATAAAATTAATATTCACAATAATATTGCTGGTTGGCAGCAAAAATTTTCTTTAATACTTCAAGATGTTTTTTTATTTGATGATACAGTAGCTAATAATATTACATTGTATGACAATTCTGATGCAAATAGTATTCTAAGATTAAATAAATCAATTAAAGATTCTTCATTAGAAAAATTTATTCAAAAAAAATCTCTAAATCATTTTATTGGAGAGCAAAAGAAACTAATATCCGGTGGTGAATCGCAAAGAATAGCCCTAGCTCGAGCAATATATAAAGGCTCAGAAATACTTATTTTAGATGAATTTTCCTCTAATTTAGACGAAACCAATATAAATATTATCTTAAAAAAATTACAAAAAATAAAAAAGAATAAAACAATAATTGCAATTACACATGATGATAGAGTCATTCCTTTTTTTGACAAAGTTTATGACATAAATAAAATACAGAAAAAATGATTAAGATAATAAACTTGGCTGTTATTATCCCAACATTAAATAGACCACGATCGTTACAAATTTCTTTAAAATCAATTAAAAACCAAACTACAAAACCAAAAGAGGTTATTGTTGTAGATAATAATAAATTGAAAATTAATAGATCTATAATTATTAACTTTAATAAAAAATATAAAACTAATTACAAATATATAAGCTTTTTATCTTCTCAAAATGCTCCGTCTGCTAGAAATTATGCGAGCACAAAAACTAATTGTAAATTTTTAGCTTTTTTAGACGACGATGATTATTGGAAAAAAAACTATCTTGAAGAATTTAATAAAATTAATGAAAATAAGAAAAGTGACTTATATATAACTGAATACCATGTGGTCAATGAATTTAAAAAAAAATTATTTGATTTTAATATTAAAACAAACTTTTATAAAAATGATTTATATTTATGGAACCCGGGAATTATTTCATCTAACATAATAATTAGAAAAAAAATATTTGATCAAATTAATAAATTTGATGACTCTATATCCGGTAGCGCTGATAAAGATCTGCTAATAAAAATACTTGATCACAAAATGAAATACTATGTAATTAAAAAAAAGCTAGTTTTTTGGACTAAGCATAAAACTCAATGGTCTCAAAACTATAGTTTGTTGTTAAAAAATAATTTATTATTTTATAAAAAATATCAAAATAAATTTGATATAATCACTAGATTAAAATTTATTAAAAAAATAACATATCTTTTTATAAGAAAGATATTACAAAATTAAAATCAGTAAACAAAAGTTAAATTGTCTATATACAAATTATTTAAATGAATATTAAAAAAGATCTTAACTTTGCTTACCAAAATAATATTGACAGCTTAAGAGCGTTAGCTGTTTGCTCTGTAATTGCATACCATTTAAATATTTTAATTATTCCAAATGGTTTTTTGGGCGTTGATATTTTTTTTGTTATATCGGGTTTTGTTATCACCAAGACTTTACTAAAAGAATTTTTTGAAAAAAAAAAAATAAATATAGCCTCATTTTTTATAAGAAGAATAAAGAGACTTTATCCTGCATTAATTACGATGATTTTTATAACTTTTTCTTTATATATATTTTTAGGAATACTAAATTATACTTTATTTCATTATTTTTTAAAAACAGGAATTGCAGCAAGTTTTGGACTATCAAATTTTTTTTTAATTTACAAAAAAAATGATTATTTCCTAAATCAAGAATTGAATCCATTTTTACATACATGGTCTCTTGGTGTAGAGGAGCAATTTTATTTACTATTTCCTTTTGTATTATCAATATTTCTTTTTGCATCCAAAAAATATCAAAAAGATTTAGTCATTTATATTAGTGCAGGCATAATTATATTTTCGTTTTTAATATTTTTTTATAATAGTGGTTATTTTGGGAATTTTTATTCACCAGTAGCAAGATTTTGGGAACTAGGCCTTGGCTGTCTTTCATTTATCCTTAGTAAAAATTTTAATTTTTTTAATAAGTTTAAGTATTTTTTTTTATTTATTATTTTTATAATTTTATTTTTTAAATTAAATTTTATTCCGATTCAAATCAAAGCATTATTAATAAGTACTGCCACTTTTTTTTTATTACAAAATGAATTTAAGCAAAAAAATATATTAAATAAAATATTTTTTGAAAATAAATTCTTTATTTACCTTGGAAAATTATCTTATTCTTTATATCTATGGCACTATCCTATAATCTACTTTCTTCAAATATATTTTAATGGTTGGTTATATTTTTTATTTGTTCCAACTCTTACTTTCGCTATAGCGACTATTTCCTATCATCTAATTGAGCTGCCTTTAAGAAAAAATGCAGGATTAAATTTTTTCTTAAAAAGAAATATAAAAATTATTGGATTATTATTTATATTATTCCTGATAACAATTTTAATTAGTTTTAATAAAAATAAAAATTCAATTAATTTAATTTTAGATAATTTTTTTTATAATAAATTAAATTCATTCAATATAATTAATAAATCTTCAAATTTAGGTGAGAGAATTGATCATAATTTTAAAATAAACAATAATTTAGTTGAAAATTTTTGTTACGAACAATCTACTGGATATACAATCAATGATTTGGGTATAAGAAAAGAATGTTTTAAACAAAAAGACTTTAAGACACTATATGTAGTTATGGGCGATTGTCATGCAATGCATTTTTTACCGATGTTTGATAATTCGAAAAAAATTGATAATCTATTATTTGTTGGAGACGTTTCTTTTGTTCGTTTTAATTCGGAATGTTTAATAAAAAATAATTGTAATGAAAAACAAAAATATTTTCGAGATAATTTTATAAAGAATATAAAAACGATCAATGAACTTTCTAATAAATTTGAAAATGTTATTTTAGTTCACAAGGTATTTTTATCTGATTTAGAGAGAGACCTTAAACAATATGATGATATTTTATCATATCTAAGAAAAGTTCTTAAAAAAGAAATCAAATTAATATTAATAGAACCAACACCAGTTTTTAAAAACGATCCTCATATATGCTATTTATTAGATAGAGAGTGCCAAATTACTCTGGATGAAGGTGTAAAAAACCAAAAATATATATCTGATCTTTATAATAGAATGAATAACGGGAATAATATCTTATTGTTCTCAATAAACTCTGTTCTCTGTCCTGATGGAATCTGTCATAATTATAAAAAAGATAATGATCTTTTATATTATCTTGATGTAGATAATTTAAGCGTAGAAATGGGTAAATATTTAACTCCATATTTAGAAGATTGGTTAAAAAAAAATAAAATAATTTTTTAACGTTAAAAAAAAAATAATTGATTTGATAATTAAATAAATGACTACATTAAAACAATATAATTACTTATATGTTGGGTGTGGGAGTCATAGGTTGGCTGGGTTTACTCATGTCGATATTGATTATGCAAAAAATTTTAAAAAAGGAATTAGTATCGAACCACCAGAAATATTATGTGATATTACAAAAGAAATTCCATGCAAAGATAATAGCGTTAAACTAATCTTCTCTAGAGAAACACTTGAACACCTCAAATACAGAGAGTTAATAAATCATTTAATTGAATGTCATAGAATCTTAAAAAAAAATGGAATATTAAGAATATGTGTTCCAGATTTAGATTTAATGATTAAAAAGTTTTTAGCAAAAAAAGAAAGTATTGAAAAAGCAAGACAGAATTGGGAATTAGACAAAGACTTCCCAATTAATAACTATAGTCAATTATTTGTTGCGCGCACAATGTATCATGATCATAATTATAATCATAATTTTGAAACGATGAAAGCTTGCTTGGATCTTGTTGGTTTTAAAAATATTGAAAAATGTTCAGCTGGAAAATTGAAATTCAAAAATGTTAATAATAATATCTTGGAAGAAATATCAATAGCTGAAAAAGAATCCGAAGAACATCTTCTCTATATTACTGCCATAAAAATGAGAAGAAATACAAAATGCTCTAAATTTAATCTAAAAGAAAAAAACAATTTACTAAATACAATCTTAATTAAATTATTTAATCTTAACATTAAGCCTTTTAATAATAGAATAACTCATTTTCCCCAAAAAGTTTTTTTTAAAGAAAAAATTTTTAAAATTAAAAAAATTATTGGGCTTTAAATTCTTGGATATATTTTTTTAAATTAATATTAACTTTTAATCCTGATTTTAAAAGTTCATTTCTGTATTCGACATTATTAAAAAAAGGACTGTGATTTACATACTCATTATTTAAAAATTGCACCCTACTTTTAATAAAATTTTCCAGCTCTTCAGAGTCTTTGCCGTAAGGGACTGTAATAATTCTTCTTCTTTCGACATTTGGTTTAAATAAAAATTTAAAATATTTACCTAAAATGTTTTCTAGAAAAACAGGCAATGTGATCTTAGGAAAAAGCCTCAAAATTAATGAATTTGGAGAATGATGCAACGCATGATTAAATACAAATAAATCCCCAGGTTTAGACCTAATGTTTTCCATTTTAAAAAAGTTAGCAAACGGAATACTTTTCAGACTGTATTTTCCATCAAATTTGTAATTCTTAGATATATTAAAAAAAACTTTTAGATAATTACCAATTGTTGGTAAAAATTTTTTGTGACTACCTTTTATCACTTTGAGACAACCGCTGTAATTTTCAAAGTCCTCTAAATATATAAATAAATTTATAACAGGCCAATCAAACTTGCTAGGATCGTAGTAAGTTTTCCCAAACGGGTTGTTTTTATTTCCTCTGGTATCAACATGTAATCTTCGCCATGTCACTGAATTCTCGTATGTGTTTCCAACTAACGCTCCCGATCCAAAATAAACTGCTCTGTTATCAGTAATTAAATTTAATAAACTATTGAGTTTTTCATGCGTTAAAATTCTTTTTAGCTCTGGATGTGAAGAAATTTCTGGAGAAGATGCAAGTTTTGATTTGCTGTACCAATTGCGATCTTCAAAAGCTTTTTTGAACATCTCAATTTCTTCATTGTTGAAGAAATCTTTAATCCATAAATATCCATCTTTTTCAAATTTTTTTTTGTAATTACTGTTATCCATTTGTACAATCTTATTTTATCTATAATCTTATAAAATTAATATTGTTTAATTAATCTGTATATATTGATCTTTTAACATTTATAATATTTTTTTGAAAAAAAATCTTGGAATTTGATCATTTTTTTTTAAGTCTATATTAAAAATTTTTTTCTTTGCGTAATGTGCATATACCAAAGCCATTGAATTTGAACCGAAAAAGTATTGATACCTAGAAATACATTCAAATAAATTTTTAGAAGTGTCATAAAAAATATTTTTATTATCTATAAATTTCTTAAATTTATTTTTTTTTTCATATGTATGTTTTTTAATAAAAATTTTATTATTTTTTAAATATAATTTATTTTTTTTTATAAAATTTATTAAAATTTTTTTATCGTAATTTTTTCCATAAATTTTATCATAATTAGAGGAAAAATATAAAAAAGAATTTTTAATTAAATTTTTCTTTTCTTTTTTATACTGTCTTAAAAAAAATAATTTTCTATAATCCGTAATCAATGAAATTTGAATTTTTTTAAATGAATTTCTTGCAATCTTTAACGCGGCTTTATCTAAGACTATTATTTCATTTGGATAATGATTTTTTAGATTTCTATTAAACCTTTTTTTGTAGTTTACCCAATGATCTAAAAAGCTTATAGAAAAAACATTATTTTTTTTGGCCTGCTTGATTGATTTTATTTCTAACGAATTTGAGTGACTTGTGCCTGTGATCAATAAATTATAGTTTTTTATGTTTGCAATTTTCTCTTTTTTAAATTTGCCGAAACGATCCCTAAAAATTTTTTTTGCTGGACCTTTGAGTATAAATTTTATTTTAGAAATTTTTTGATACAAAAGCCATGATGATATCGCATCTGCGCCTCCTGCATCATGGCAAGCAATTACAATTTTTTTATTTAAATAAGGTTTAATTTTTTCCATACCTTTTCAAAGGAAAGAAAAATATTTTTTAAATCCTTTTTTGATAAATCAAATAAACAAATCTCAAAAGATAACATTGTTTGTTCATCAAGATCTTTTAAAATTGGAAAATTATTCACATCATAATTATAATTTTCTTTTTTAACTAACGACCATGGAAAATTTTTATTTCCATAAGCTTTTTTAAACTTGTACATTGGTAATTTTAAAATATTCGAATATCCCTCATAGAATCCATGCAAACCCTCATTATTTAATAGATTAAGAATGTAGCTTCTTTTAAAACCTATTTTTTTAATATCTAAAATTAATGGATATACATAATAAACATGGCTGCATTTATCCCTAACTTTGGGGGTTTTTAAATAAGGTAATGCTGCTAACATTTTAGTTAAAAAATTTGCATCAGATATTTTTTTTTTAATTATTTTAGGAAGTTTCTTCAATTGCTCTATACCAATTGCAGCCTCAATTTCACCCATTCTAAAATTGTGTCCAATCATATTTGAGATTTTATCCTTATTAGTAACTCCCGCTTCAGCATGATTTCTTATTAACTGCATTCTTCTAGCTAATATTTTATTATTGGTTATAATTATTCCACCCTCACCTGTGTGTATATGTTTATGATAATTTAAACTAAAACCACCAATATCAGAAATTGTTCCGGTAAATTTATTATTAATTTTTGAACCAATTGCTTGGGCTGAGTCACAAATTACTTTAATATTATGTTTTTTTGCTAATTTAATTATTTTAAAAATATCTGAAGATTGCCCAAATATATCAGCAACGATAATGCCTTTTGTTTTTGATGTTATTTTTTTTTCAATTTTGTTTACATCCAAACAAAACATATCAGGCTCAATATCAATAAAAACAGGTATACAATTCCAGTGAAGTATAGAAGTCGCTGTTGCGCACATAGACCAAGGTGTAACTAATATTTCATCTCCTGGATTAATATCTAAAGCGCCAACCGCGCAAACTAGACCGGACGTCCATGAATTTACTGTTATTGCATATTTTACTTTAAAAAAGGATTTTATTTTTTTTTCAAAAAGTTTTACATATTTTCCGCCATAAAAACTTTTTTCATTACCAGCAATAAACCCTGACAGATTGCCGGTTTTAATTACTTTATTTGCAGCTAAAATTTCCTTTGTATTATAAGAATTAAATTTCTTAAATGCATAATTTATTGTTTTTTTTTTCATTTAAGTAGACTTTGAACTTTCCATAAAATTTTAGATGTTTCGTAGTTTAATTTGTAATATCTCTTATAATCTAATTTAGATTGAAAAATACTATACATTTTTTCTAAAGCTTTTTTTTGTAATTTTGGTTCATATTTTATAAGAGAAATAGAATCTGTGTCGTAATAATCATAATTAGTTTTTATTTCTTTGCTTTTATAGGAGCTACTATAATAAACAGAATTTAAGTTATTTTTACTTTCAACAATATTTTTTTTATTAAGTATAAAGATTTTATTATAAGAACAATTCTTTAAAGGAATGTTAATAAAAAATATTTTATATCTATCCAAATCTATTTTTAAATTGGGATTGTTTTTATCATTATTACTATCTAGTAATTTGATTTTTTTTAATTTACCACCCAATTTTAAAAACAATGAAATTATGTGTGAACAATTATTTTTAAAACCTCTGCTATATAAACAAACAATATAATTATCTTTATCTAAAATTTTTGTTAATTTATTATAATGTTTGAAATAATTTCTTGGGTAATTTAATAATATTTTAACCCCTTTTCTTTTTAAAATATTTAAAATAATTTTAAACTCTCTAAAATTCTTAGCCCCTGGTTTTTCTAAAATACAATATTTAAAATTAAAACTTCTTAGTTGTTTAATTATTTTAAGATGTTTATCTGTATCAACTGAGATTATCACTAAATCAAAACTTATATTTTTTTTTTTTAAATAAATTAAATTGGAAAATGAAGGTTTTTTATAAATCTTAGAAAAAACTCTTCTTTTCATTTTAACTAAGTCAATGCCAGCAATTAAATCAAAGTTTTTTGACTGCGATACCGATTTCGCATGCGAGAATATTCTGTCTCTTTTTTTTAAATCATAATCTAGTCCTATGCCACCTAACCCAATTATTATTGTTTTTAAACTAGATTTGAACAACATTCCGCTTCATTTTTTTATTTATTTTAAAAAAAAATTTATTTTTTTTGTAAATCTTCAAAATATCTTCACATGTAAAATAGTAATTTTTCTTTTTATTAAAAAAGTTAATAAGTTTTTTAATTAAAATAAAATCTTGATAATAATCTAAAGTTAGACCAAGATTTGGATAATGTAGTTCTGAAGGCGCTACTATATTTAAAATTTTAAATTTATTTGGGTTTTTTCTAATATGCAATGTTACATGCTCTTTATCTTCCATGCTTCTGGTCAAAGAATAAGATTTTCTCAATGCTTGGTAATTATAAACTTGAACATCCATACCATCGGGATAGCTTCTTATATTACTGTTGCTTAAATAATCTACATTATTTTTAAGGAAAGAATTCAAGCATTGGCTAACTAAATTATGATCAATGATAGGACAATCTCCGGTGATACTAACAATTATATCAGTTTTAAATTTTCTTGCTGCAAACAGAACTCTTTGCATCACATCATGCTCTGATCCTCTGTAAAATTTAATTTTATTCTTTTTTGCTAAATTAACTAATTCATCATCTTCTTTATTTGTTGTAGTTGCTAAAATAATATTATTAATTCTTTTTATTTTTTTTAATCTTCTTATTAAATACCACAATACTGGTTTTTTATTAATCTCCATCAAAACTTTACCAGGCAACCTCGAAGAGGTCATTCTTGCCTCTATAATGGCCGAAACTTTTTTCATTAATTTAATTTAACCTTTTAAAGCCAGAATGACAAATTGGGGTATCGAGAAATTGATCAATATTAGAAATGCCTCTTTCGCATTTCGAAATGATAATAAATGCAAGATTTAAAACTTTTAAATATTTTTTTATGTGTTCTGATTTATGGTAAATTGAAAAATAAATTAAATTCGAAGCTAAAATTCTATTTTCTAACATTATCTTACTTATAAATGTCTTATATTTTAACCAATCATTTTTTTTAGAGACAATTAAAAAACCGGGGCATGATTTTAATCCAAATGTAAGTAATTTTAATTTATTTTTTTTGGCAATTCTTAAAATATTCCTTTTTGTTTCTTCGCCTTTTTTTGAAATTATCTTCCAACTTTTTTTCTTCTCCATCTGATTAAGAGTCTCTAATGCCGCTACAAATCCAGTTCTTTCACCCCAAAATGTACTACTGATAAATGAGGACTGCGCAAAGTCCATAATTTTTCTTTTTCCTAAAATTGCTGTAACCGGGTACCCATTGCCTAATGCTTTACCTAAAATACAAATATCTGGAATGACATTATATTTCAAATGAAGCCCACCAAATGTCTCTCTAAAGCCACTAGTGCACTCATCAAAAATTAATACAATATTATTTTTATCTGCTAAACGCCTTACTTTTTGTAAAAAATTTTTTTTTGGTTTTATATTTCTAAATACTTCCATTTTAATAATTCCAATATTCTTTAATCTGCAAATCTTTGCTAAACTATTAAAATCATTAAATTCAAAAGGAAAAACTGTATTTCTAAGATTTTTTGGAACTCCAGAAACAGATAGGCCTGGCAAAAGATGATTCTTCAATGAATCATTTTTTTTTATTTGATTATGATTTGCTGACAAATACCAATCATGCCAACCGTGATATCCGCAAATAGCTATATTTGTTCTTTTGCTTGCAGATCTAGCGATTCTTATAGCTATTGCGTTTGCCTCGCCACCTGTTTTTGCAAATCTAACCATATCAAGACCATTATGCATTTTGATCAATTTTTCTGCTAACTGAATTTCTTCATAACAATTTAAAGATGACATATTGCCGTTTTTAATTGTATGAATCACTGCCTGATTAACCTTTTTATTAGAGTAACCGAGTAAGTTTGTGCCAACACTCATCAAAGACATATCTAAATATTTTTTATTTTCTAAATCCCAAATATAGCAATCTTTTGCTCTGGAAAAATAAACAGGCCATAGGTCCGGAAGAAACATTTCAGGTCTTTTTGAAAGCAAAGTATTTCCACCAGGTATTATATTTTTCGCTCGTTTCCAAAGTTTTTGACCTTTGTTTAAATAAAGACCTTCATTTCTCTTTGTTTCGAAATTGTCAAAAAATATTTTTTTATCTTTTAAATAAAGTTTATTTATATCAGCTATTGAAAAGTTTTTATTTTTTTTTAAAAGTGAATAGATATTTTTTAATTTATCTAAATCTTTTTTTTCATCAATAGTTAATCGCAAATTTTGCAGAGAAAAATTACTTTTATAATTTATCTTCTTAAAAGATTTATTTTTTATTATAAACTGCGTTACATGCTCTCTATCAATTGTGGATTTAGATAATTTCCAGGCCGATGACAACGCTTTAAAACTTACAATTTCAATATCTAAACCGTCAGGAAAAGTTGGCTCTATAGTATTTGATAAGTAGTCTGGTTTTTCTCTAATAAAATTTTTTATCATTTCGTCAAGCAGAAAAGGATCAACAAAAGGACAATCGCCACATATCCTGACTATTGTTGTGGCTTTAAATTTTTTTGCAGCTTTGTAATATCTGTCTAATACATCGTTCATCGATCCAAAAAAAAACTTTATTTTCTTAATTTGATTTCTAAATTTTTTTTCTTCAGATTTAGGAGCGGCTACAACAACTTCGTCGCATAATTTAGACTTGCTTAGTCTCTCTAAGATTAAATCAATAATTCTTTTTTTTTTATCGATATTTTGAAAGATTTTTCCTGGAAATCTTGTAGAGCCATATCTGGCCTGAACGATAATGATTATTTTTTTATTTTCCATTTATTCGCCTTATTGAGGTTTTTTTTTAAATTAAATTTAATATTATCTAATTCTTGATTTAATTTAATATTAATAACTTTATTAAAACAGCGAAGATTTTGTTTAAGTTGAACTATATTATCGCAGCCAATTATAATTTTATCAATCCAATATTTTGATTTTACCCAATTTATTAACAAATCATTAATTGATTTTTTATTCTTTTTTTTCAAATCGTAAATTTTACCTACTGCGTTTTTTAACAATGGTAACTTTTTTTGAAGTAAATTTAATTTTAAAAAAAAAATTCCTTGTAAGAAAATGGATCTGACTTGAACTTTAATTTTTTTTTTTTTAATAGTTTCGATAAAATTTTTATTATCAAACTTTTGTTTTAATATGTTTAAAGGAACATTAATTACATCTGGTTTTCTGAAACTGAGTATTCTTTTAAATTCCTTAATATTATATACTGAAGCACCTATCTTAATTTCAGGATTTTTTTTTTTTTTATTGAATAGTTCATTATTGAAATTTTTATTTAAATAATCCTTGCTTTGATGCGCAAGAATTATTGAGGGTTTATATCCTAAATTTTCAATAGTCTTTTTATATTGATTGTCCACTGTACCAAAACACTTTGAATACTTTTTGATTACTTTAAACTTAAAACCGGTTTTATTATAAAAATTCCCATTTTCTTTTTCACTTTTGCCATACGCATTTGAAGTGTCTAAAT
>Ga0114973_10000203_pt1 | contig 42740 bp, 30 predicted proteins | sample M_140807_MF_Meta_FD_87025 | JGI IMG/M metagenome (GOLD analysis project Ga0114973, IMG submission 87025) | Freshwater microbial communities from Lake Montjoie, Canada to study carbon cycling - M_140807_MF_MetaG | ecosystem: Environmental > Aquatic > Freshwater > Lake | place: Lake Montjoie... | reverse complement strand
GCCCGCTTGCGAACCTCCGGTTCGACGTGGGCCGGCTCCTGCCGGCAGTCGTTTGGTCACTGGCCCCGGCTTGGGTGTAACGCGATGAGCCGGATGTCGCCGCCGCACCCCGGGCATGACGGTGGGATGGGCCAGCGGCGGCGCGACAGGGAGAAAGCGCCGGCAGGCCTGCGGCGAGAGGGGCAGCCGGCTTTCGATCGCCGTGGCGTGGCCATCGACAAAGAGCCGTGTCTGCGTGCCGAGCGCGGCCACGGTCGGGTGGCGCTCCAGGAAGGCGAGCTGGCGGGCGAGCCTGTCGGGATGGGAGACATCGTCGGCGTTCATCAGCGCCACGATCCCCGAGCGGGCCCGCTCGATTCCCTCCTGGAGCGTCGCCGCGAGGCCGCGGTTGGGGCGGCTGGTGACCGTGATCCGGCCGTCGCGGCGGGCGAAGTCGTCGAGGAGTTGCCGCGAGCCGTCGGTCGAGCCGTCGTCGATCGCCAGCAGCTCCCAGTCGGCAAGCGTCTGCGCCCGGATGCTCTCCACGGCGGCAGCGAGGTAGCCCCCGGCATTCCACACCGGGAGAACGACGGTGACGCGCGGCTGGTCGGGGGGGGAGGAAGCGGTCATGCCGAAAGCCTACCACCCCCCGGTGGTCGCCCCGCCCGGCGGGTTTGTCGATCAGCGACGGGGCTGGGAAAACATCCGCTTGACGTCGGAGCGGGGTTGGTGTATTAGTATATCAATACACATGCGAGCCGGGCCCAGGCCCGGAGTGACAATTGTCCCAGCCTCCTCCGATCTTCGTCGTCCATCCCTCATCGGGCGTGCCGATCTACCGGCAGCTGGCCGATCAGGTCGAGGCCCTCGTGGCGGGGGGAAGGCTCCGCCCCGGCGACACGGTGCCGAGCGTCCGCCAGGTGGCGGCGGCCCTGGGGATCAACCCGATGACGGTCTCGAAGGCCTGGAGCCGGCTCGAGGCCGACGGAATCCTCGAGCGTGACCGGGGGCGGGGGATGGTGGTGGCCGTGTCGCGCGATCGGGAGGCGGGGAGCCTGGCCGAGCGGAAGGCGCAGGTCCGACCGCTTGTCGATCAAGCAGTGGTTCGCGGGCTGCAACTCGGGCTCACCCCCGCGCAGCTCCAGGCGGTGATGAAAACGTCCCTCGAGGAGAAGCTGCCATGAGCAGGGATGGGGATGTCGGTGAGGCGGTGCGGGTGAGCGGCCTCGTGAAGCGCTTTGGCCCGCGCGCCGTCCTCGATGGCGTTGATCTCCAGGTGCCGCGCGGGCAGGTGATCGGCCTCCTCGGTCTCAACGGCTCTGGGAAGAGCACGCTCATCAAATGCCTGCTCGGCCTGCTCAAGGTCGATGAGGGCTCCGCGACCGTCCTCGGCACCGCCGCCTGGCAGCTGGCCGATCGGGAGAAGGCCCGGATCGGCTATGTGCCCCAGGAAGCGACGCTCTATCCCTGGCTCACCGTCCGCCAGACCGTGGCCTACGTATCGAGCTTCTATTCCCGCTGGGATCGGGCCTGGGGAGAGGAGCTCTTGCGCCGCTGGGATCTGCCGCTGGGCCACCGCGTCGGCCCGCTCTCGGTGGGGCAAAAGCAAAAGCTCGCCCTCGTGCTGGCGCTCGGTCATCGCCCCGAGCTGTTGATCCTCGATGAGCCGGTGGCGAGCCTCGATCCGGTGGCCCGGCGCTGGTTTCTCGAGACGGTCCTCGAGACGGCCGCCGACGGGGCCGGCACCGTCCTCTTCTCCACCCACATCACCTCCGATCTCGAACGGGTCGCCTCGCATGTGGCGCTGCTGCGGGAAGGGAAGGTGACGTTCCACGACGAGATCGACGTTCTCAAAGACCGGGTCAAGCGGCTGCGGATCGAGGCCCAGGCCGATCTGCCGGCCGATCTCCACCTGCCGGGGACGCTCCGCCAGGAGGTCCGTGGCCGGCAGGCGCTCGTGACGGTCGACGGCGTCGATGCGGCGCTCGTGGCGGGGGTGCGCGAGAGATTCGCGGCGGAGGTTATCGTCGACAACCTCAACCTCGAGGAGATCTTCCTCGAGCTCCACGACGGCGAAGCTGCCGCCGCAGCCTCCGGGAGGTGAGCCATGATCGCGATCCTTCGCCAATACGCGCTGGTGCTCTGGGTGATTGTGTCCAGGCCCTGGACGCTCCTCATGCTGGGGATGGGGCTCCTTTATGTAGGGCCGTTTCTGGGGGCGTGGCTGGTTGGCCGCGCCGTTCCTGATAACGCCATGACTCCGGTGCCGATGGTTGAGACGCCATCAGTCTTGGGCGGTTTCGGTGTTGCCGAGCTCGAGAAAATGGCACGCGAAGGGCAGCGCGACACCGTCACTGATCTCGATACCCAAGCGGTGGGGAGGCAGGAAGCGTGGGGGGGGGTGACGCCGAACGGCCGAGGCCGATCTGGCCTCCAACTCACCAGAACGGCCGACGACGGCCCCGGCGCCTGGCCCCTGCTCGATAGCTTTCCGTCACTCGAGCGCCTCTGGATGAGCCCCCCCGATATGCTCTCGGCAGAGGGCTGGCGGCGGATCGGTGAGCACACGTCGCTCGAAGTCCTCTCCCTCCCCAACGTCTCGAGCACCAACTCCGTGACGCTCGAGGGATTCCCGACGGTCGCCCGCGCGGCGCTCGAGCGGCTGCCGCGACTGCGCGAGCTCGATCTCCGTGGCACCGGCGGGTCGTTCGAGCTTCTGCTTCCGCCCCTGCCGAAGATCGAGGTCCTCGCCATCGGCTGGGGGCGGCTCGAAGAAAACCTGCGGACGCTGGCCGACGGCTCGCCCCGGCTCCGCGTCCTCGCCATCCAGACCTGGTTCGACATCGGCTTCACTCCGGGGATGATCGAGAGCTTGAGGCGGATGCCGAACCTCCGGGCGGTGTATGTCGCCGGGGCGTATCAGGCCGAAGACGAGCCGGCGATGACGCGGCAGGTCAACGAACTTCGCCGTGCGCTGCCGGGAGTGAGGATTCATCCGGGCACGTACCGGTCGTCGCGAGTCTGGACATCCTTCTGGGCGATGATCCTCGGTGCGTATTTTCCGTTTGCGTTCTGGTTCCAGTCGGGGCTCCTTCTTTCCACCTCGCTTGCCTGGATGCTCCCCCGCAGGCTCGCTCCCCACCTCTACTGGGCGACGGCGGTGTCTGCGGCCTGCGGTGGCATCATGGTGGCCATTCTCGTGTCGGCCGGTGTCGCTTGGATGCCGGCGCTCACACTCGCCCTGTTTACAACGATGCTCGTGGCGGGGGGCACGATCGGGGAGGTCGAAGGGATCGCCGGCAGAATCTCGTCGCTGGTCCATTGCGGCGAACTGATCGTGTGTCTGGCAGCGGGGGCGACGGCCCTGCTCGCTCCCTGGATCATCGATCGTTGGCTTTCGGAGGCGACGCCCTGGCTCCCTGCGATCATGCTGGCGGCGGTCATCGTCACGGTGGTCTGGAAGCTCGCCCGGCAGGCACGCCTGCCCCGGATCCTCGCGAGCCTCGGGCTCGCAAGTCCCCCCGGGCTCGTGCTCGATGTCACCCAGGGCACGATGTCGCAGCAGCCAGCCGGGAGCTTTGCCAACTGGCAGCTGAAATTGGCCGAACGGGGCGTCGATCGGCAGATCAGCCGGCCAGTCCCCACCACCTATGCCGGGATGCTCAGGCGATCGCAGCCGCGGATCCAGATGCTGCTGATGGTGGCGATCATGTTGGTTGTGATGGTCGGCGTGATGTGGATCATCCCCATCGTCATCGCTCGGGGCACCGGACAGCCGCCGCCGTCGCTCTCCCGATTCCTGCCGGGAGTGATTGCCGCGTTCGCTTGGCAGGCGTGCGTCATGACGATCGCCCAGACGGCCGCGATATGGAGCCAGCGCCGCGGCAGCCTTGTCATCGATTTCCTCCGGCCGGTATCGCGCGCCGGCTATTGGCAGGGGCTGCGGCAGGCGATTGCCCTCGATCTCACCCTCCCCACGGCGCTCGTCGCGGTCTGCGTCGCGCTGGCGCTCGGCTTGTCGAGAAACGTTGGGGGTTGGGCGTGGTGCGTCGCTGTGATGCTGCTTGTGGGCATTTTCGTCATGACGCACGCCATGATCCTCCTTCTGGCCGTCACACGCTGGCCGCTCGTCGTCGGCACGCTCATGGTCGTGCTCCTCGTCGCGGCGGTGATCGGCTCCGCGGTCGCCATGGGGCACGTCCTTGCAACGCCTGCCGATCTCTGGACCGCCCTGGTCGCTGCCGGCGCCGTCCTCGCCGTCGGGCTCTTGATCAGGATGGGCGTGCTGTGGCGGCTCGAAGAGCGTGAGATCGGGTGATCGGGCCCTGTTGGCCCGGGAATCCCCGGCCGATCACCGATTCCCCGGCCGGAGGGGGGGCGGTAGACTGTTGCTCAGTGGCGCGGGTTCGATCGGCACCCTAAGGAACAGAACCATGAACAGCGGCTTTTCGACGATCGCCTTTGTGGTGGCAGCGATCCTGGCCTGGTTTGCCGTGGCCCGCAAGCCCGCGATCACCCCGCCGGTGCGCGTGGCAGTGATCGACGCCGGTGGCGCATCCAACGACGCGATGCGTCAATTCGACGATCAGCAGAAGAAGGAGCGGGAATCGCTCGACGAGTTTCGCACCACCGCCCCCTACCGTGAGGCCCGGTCGATCACGATCGATCCCGCCTACGGAAAGATCCTCGGCTTTTGCTCGCTCGGGGAAGGGCGGCTCGCCGCCGTCACCGGCCAGGCCGATGCCTACGGCGCCGTCATCGACACCCACGATCCGGCCACCGTCGGCAACCGGCTCGTGTGGCTCTCGGCCGATGGCCGCGAGGAGCGTTCCGTGCCGCTCGACTTCTCGCCGCGCGGCGTGAACCCCGGCCCCGATGGTTCGCTGTGGGTGGTGGGGGGCTCGAACGTCGCTCACTTTGCCGCCGATGGCGAAAAGCTCGCCGCTGCCGACGCGCCCCACTTCACCCTCTCGCCGGAAGGGCGAGAAGAGTTTGTCGAAGAGGTGAAGACGCGCCATGCCGCCGAGATCGAGAGCTACGAGCGGAGCGTGAAGCATCAGGAAGAGATGGTCACGGAGCTCGAAGGGAAGAAAGAGGGGGATCCCGGCTTCCAGCCCGCGGAGATGGTCGAGCTCTACAAGAACTCGTGCGATTCGATGAAGAAGCACATCGAGTCGCGGCAGACGATGACCGACGAGCAGGTCGTCGACGAGGCGATCGAGCGGGTGCGGCAGATCCACCGCGTCGCCGTGACGGCCGAGCATGTGTTCCTCGTCACCAATCAGGAGGTCGGCCACGGCTTCGCGATCTGGCGCTGCACGAGCGATCTCGCCGAACCGGTGCGGATCGTCGAGGGGCTCGCCGGCTGCTGCGGCCAGATGGACGTGCAGGCGGTGGAAGGGGGGTTGGCAATCGCTGAAAACTCCCGCCATCAGGTCCGCCTCGTCGACTTCGACGGCGAACCGATCCGGGAGTTTGGTGAGACGAGCATGGCCGACATCACGAAGGGATTTGGCGGCTGCTGCAACCCGATGAACACCTGCCTCGACGGCGACGGCTGCCTGCTCACCTCAGAGAGCAACGGCCTCGTGAAGCGCTATTTGCTCGACGGGGAGTTCAAGGAAGTCGTCGGCGTGGCCGACGTTCAGGCCGGCTGCAAGAACTCCTCGATCGGCATGTCGGCCGACGGCAGCCACCTCTACTACCTCGACGTCCACAAGGGGACGGTCGTCGTTCTCGAGAAGGCGGGCTGAGCGGCGACGATTGATCCTGCGATGGGGCTCGTGAGCCTGGAGTCCGAATCAACCGGGGGGATTGCCATGCGCGTCGTCGAGTTTCCACGTCGGGGTTTGCTTGCCGCCGTGGCGATCGTGGCTTGGTCGGGGATCGCCCCCTGGTCGGGGATCCTTGTGGCGGCCGAGCCCACCCTGACGCTCGTCGTCATGGATCCGCTCGCGGCGCCGCTCTCCTGCCCGTGCGTGAAGGGCTACGCGCAGCGCGATTACACGAAGCTCGGCGCGCACTTGGAAAAAGCCCTCGGCCGGCCGGTGGCCGTGGTCTTTGGCGAGTCGCTTGCCAAGGTGGTGGGGACGGTCGGCGAGGGGAAGAGTGCCCGGGCCGACATCGTCATCGGGAAGCGGTCGGTCGTCGCCGCCGATGGGCAGAGCACCAAGCGGACGCTCCTCCCGGTGGCCGATCTCACCGATCTCGAAGGCTCGACGACGCAGCACGGGCTTGTCGTCGTTCGCGGTGACGATCCGGCCGCGTCGATCGCCGATCTCGCCAACCATCGCGTGATCCTCGGGATGCAATCGTGCGACGAGAAGCATGCCGCGGCCCGCGCCCTACTTGCCACCGCCGGGATTACCATCGCCGGGGATGGGCCGTTTGCCGAAGCGTGCAGCGACGGCGCCGAGGAGGTGATCGAGGCTGGCAAGGCCGGGCAGGCCGTGGCCACCGTGATCTCGAGCTACGCTCAGCCCCTCCTCGAAGGTTGCGGCACGATCAAGAAGGGGGATCTCAAGGTGGTGGGGGAGACGGCCGAAGTCCCGTTCATCACCGCCTTCGTCGATGGCACGCTCGACGAAACAATCCGGGGCGCGATCGTCGAAGCCCTCCTCGCCGTCCGTCATGATCCGGTCCTCCGGCTCGCCATCGAGACGAAGCGGGGCTTTCTCGCTGTCGAGGCCCCGGCGGCGGCGCCGGCCGAAGGCGATGGCGCGGCGATCACAGCCCCTATGGCTGCGGGCAGCATCGCGGCGGCCCAATCTGCAAATCCCGACTGGGCCGAGTGGCGTGGGGCCGGGCGTGCGGCCATCGTCCCCTGGCTTCCGGCGACGCTTCCCACCAAGAAAATCGTCCGCTGGAAGCAGGTCCTCTTCAACGAGGGGCTTGGCGGCGTTGCCGTGGCGGGGGATCGGGTCGTCGTGGGCGACCGCGACTCAGCCGATCAGGAGGATGTCTTCCATGGGCTCGATCGGGCCAGCGGCGAGCGCATGTGGACGGTGCGCTATCCGGCGGCGGGCAAGCTCGATTACGGCAACTCACCTCGGGCCACGCCCCTTCTCCACGACGGCCGCGCCTACCTCCTCGGCGCCTTCGGCCATCTCCATTGTGTCCGCCTTGCTGATGGCCGGATCGAATGGCAGCGCCACCTTCGCAACGATTTCCAGGCCGACGCGGAGATTGTGTGGGGGGCCTGTTCGTCGCCGTTGATCGTCGACGGCCGGCTGATTGTGAATCCGGGGGCGCGCGAGGCGTCGCTGGTGGCCCTCGATCCTGCTACCGGCAAGGAGCTGTGGCGATCAGCCGGCGCCCCGCCGGCGTTTGCGTCGTTGGTTGTCGGCGAGTTGGCGGGGCGGCGGCAGCTGGTTGGCTTCGACAAGGAGTCGTGCGGCGGCTGGGATGCGGCGACGGGAGAGCGGCTGTGGCGGCTCGTGCCGCGCGTGGCAGGGGATTTCAATGTGCCCACGCCGATCCTCCTCGGCGATCGCGTGGCGGTGGTGAGTGAGAACAACGGCGCCAGGCTGATCGGCTTCTCTCCGGCCGGCGCGCCGGCCGTGGTGGCGTCGTTTGCGGCACTCGTCCCCGACATGCACACGCCGGTGGTGACGGCGGGAAGGCTGTTTGCCGTCAACCGGGGGAAGGCCTACTGCCTCGATGCAGGCGACCTCGCCCCTGTCTGGACCCAGGCTGACCGGGCTCTGAAGGGGCATGTGTCGCTGGTCGCCTCGGCCGACCGGGTCCTCGCCCTGACGGCCGTCGGTGAGCTGATCCTCTTCGATGCCCACGCCGACCGCTTCGAGCCGCTCGCCCGGCAGCGGCTGTTCGAACGCGACGTCTCCCTCTACGCCCACCCGGCCGTGGCCGACACCGCGATCTACGTCCGCGGGCCGCGCAATCTCCTCTGCGTGGCCCTCGGCGCGCCGTCAGGGGAAGCCCCTGGCGGCTGAAGTCCCCGCAGCTTGCCCCCCCTGCCACCCCTCCCATCGGCAGGGTTTTCTCAATTGCCACCGCCGGCACATCCGATACCTCCCGTGGACAGCGGTGGAGCAGGGGGGGCGTGGCGCGTTGCCGCGAACCCGGACCCGCCGCCCCGCGGGGACCATCCATATGAAACACGCATTCGGCCTGGCTCTGCTGGTGGCATTGCTCGGCACCACGAGCGGCTGCTCGATCGTCGACCGGCTGTTCTTGGCAAACTTCGACGGTCCGTACGTCCACAAGGCTGACCACATCAACGGCCACGTCCACGAGGGCGAGACCGCCTATGAGGGTGGCTACGAGGAAGGGGCCGTCTCCGAGGGCTATCCCGAAGGGATGTATGACCAGGGCGCCTGCCGCGACGGCAACTGCCGCGGCGGCCAGTGCCAGGACGGCAACTGTGGCCCGGCCGGCAACTGCCGCAACGGGATCTGCCACGGCACGAAATGCCAGGAAGGGGTCTGCCCCGGCGGCGTCTGCCAGACCCGTTGCCAGGGGGGCCAGTGCGGCAAGTGTGGCCACTGTCGTCACCTCGGCCGCTACGGTGGCCTCGCCCGCCACCATCTCTCCGAAGCGGAGCAGGCGGCGCTCGCCGAATCGGATTACGGTGCCGCCGGTCCTGCCGGTCCGCCAACCGGGGCCGTGGCCTACCCTTACTACACGACCCGCGGCCCGCGCGACTTCCTCGCCCGCTGCCCTCCGTCGGTCGGCCCGTGACTTTCCCCGGCGTGAGCCACGCCGACGCTGAATCCAACCCCGCACGCCCGCGATTTTCGCGGGCGTGCGGCATTTGAGGCCGGCCGGCTTTGTAATGGCCAGCCCGCTCATTACGATAGTCGTCGAAACGAGTATTGACCGCTGTGATTCCAGGAGATCTTCGAGCATGGCCCTTCCCGACCAAAAGTCGTCTGCCGCGTCCCACGGCGGGGGCATGTCCGCTTCAGGCAAGCTGACGATGACCGGCTGGCTCGTCTGTGCGATCGCGGCGATCGGCTTCGCCTTCGATATCTACGAGCTCCTCATGCTCCCGCTGATCATCAAGCCAGCGCTCGCCGCGCTCGGCGGGATGAGCCCTGAAGGGGTGCCGAACCTCGTTCCCGGTTCGCCCGCCTACGCCAACTGGGCGCGGACGCTGTTCTTCGTCCCGGCAATCGCCGGCGGCATCTTCGGCCTTCTGGGGGGCTACCTCACCGACCTCCTCGGCCGTCGGTTCGTTCTCACCTTCAGCATCCTCCTTTATGCCTTCTCGGCGCTCGCGGCGGGGTTTGCCACGAGCCTGCCGATGCTGCTGGTCTGCCGCTGCCTCGTGTTCATCGGGGTGTGCGTCGAGTTCGTTGCCGCGGTGGCGTGGCTGGCGGAGTTGTTCCCCGATCATGTCCAGCGCGAGAAGGCCCTCGGGTGGACGCAGGCGTTCTCGTCGTTCGGCGGCTTGCTGGTCGGCGTGGCCAACGTCCTCGCCGCCCAGTACGCCGGCGTGCTCCCCGCGATCCATGGCGGCCACGAGGCCTGGCGCTACACGCTCATCTCTGGCGTCATCCCGGCCCTGCCGCTGATTCTGATCCGGCCGTTCCTCCCCGAGAGCCCGGTGTGGGCGCAGAAGAAGGCCGCCGGCACGCTCCGCCGGCCGAGCATCCGGGAGCTCTTCAGCCCCCAGCTCGTCCGGGCGACCGTGATGACGACGCTCGTCTTTGCCGCCAGCTACGGCATCGCCTTCGGCGCCATCCAGCAGCTCCCGCAGATCCTCGGCGGCCCCAAGGGACACGCCGCGATCATCGCCGAAGCGAAGGAGGCCCAGGACACCGCCACCGCCGCCGCTGAAAAAGCCGGCAAGCCGATCCCGCCGCCGCGCCTCAAGGCGATCGGCGCCAATGCCACCGACGAGGCGGTTGCCAAAGTCACGATCTTCCAGGAGGTGGGGGGGCTCGTCGGCCGCGTGATCCTCGCCTTCCTCGCCCTGCGGATCGCCAGCCGCCGCACGCTCCTGCGGATCTTCCAGATTCCGGCGCTCCTCTTCGTGCCGCTCCTGTTCTGGTGGATCTCGACGAAGCTCGGCGACGCGGGCTCGATCTCCGCGATCAAGGCGGGCGTGTTCCTTGCCGGCCTCCTCACGGTGGCCCAGTTCAGCTTCTGGGGCAACTACATCCCGCTCGTCTTCCCGACGCATTTGCGCGGCACAGGCGAGAGCTTCGCGGCCAACATCGGCGGCCGGATCCTCGGCACACTCGCGGCCTTTCTCACGCTCACCTTCTCCGCCGCCACCCCTCCCGATCCGGTCAAGATCGCGGTGGTGGGGGCGACGGTGGCAGGGATCTACGCGCTGCTGGGCACGATCCTCACCCAGTGGCTGCCCGAGCCCGATCCGTCGGTCGAACACTGATACGGTATCCATTCAGCGCTGGCATCACGAGCACGCCCTCAGCGCTGCGTAGCGATGGATCGCCCGTGCTCCGAGAGCCCGGAGCCTTCGATGGCCCACCTCTTCAACTCGCAGCCCGGATGGGGCCTGACCCCAGCTCACGGCGCTCGCCTTGGGCAGTCCCCATCCGGATTACCAGAAGGAATGTTGCGAGAACTCATCCAGCCCTTCCTGGCCCCGACAAGCGAATGGCTGTGACGGGGCGCACACTGATAGACTGAGGAGTAGGCCTGTGAACACCCCACGCAGCGCCGGCGGAGCCCGACGGAAATCTAATCATCCCACTGCCTTGCATCATGACGAGACGCGATCCACAGGCATGCTAACAGGCGCGGCCGGCAGAATACACGGACCGTAGAAATACAAGTTACGTGCAAGAGCAGCGAATGGAACGCCCTGTCTACAACCTCGAGTTCCGTCCGAATTCAACGCGCCTCGATATCGCGGGCTACTCGTTTCAACGCGTACCTGTCTACGCCGATGCGCAAGCAAGACTCCAATACCTTGTTACTTCCCAAGGGTCAGAGTTCTCGACCAAGGTTCAAACAGGCGAGCACGCCCACACCGCAAATGTGACGGTCCCGGACAATGAACCGGCAGCCATAATTGCCTGGCAACACGCAAACCCAACCGCCCTCGACGACGTCATGCTTCTGCTGCGATTGTTCACACATCGCGACGTGTTTGCACTTAGCAATAATGCTGATTCTGACGAACCATTCGCAATAATTGCCGACCCACGAAACTTTCCTTGGGGCGGCGTACTGTCGTGCTCGATCCCGTACGAATGCGATCGAGGCGATGGTCCGCATGACACAGTTGACACAAGTCTCTCCGTTCATCTGCCTAGAATTTATGATCGAATGTCGGAAGATGATTGGAAACGTGACTATGGCGGTGGCTATTTTCTCGTGCTACTAAGTCAAGCAATTCAGCAGCGACTCCTGGAGGCAGCATTTGGACAATGCTGGACTATTTGGGAGCATTTATTTGCGTGCCTAACTGGCAGGTGGTTGTCTAATCGAGGAAACCGTCAACTTAGTGCTAAGGAAAAGATTGCCTACCTTCTTGTGCATTTCGGCGTGCGCGAAGATCTTGCTGATACTGAGAAGTCACGACTCGACTCTCTGGTAGAGATTCGGAACCGACTGATCCACTTCGGTCTATTCCCGGAGCAAGATGCAGTACGCCATGACGCCATGATGTTCATTCGCATGACGGAATACATCGCCGCAAAATCACTTGGCCTATTTCCATCAAACGTCTTCAATACAATTGAACGGTTAGAAGAATTCCTTGCCAACGACCGAAATCGTGGCACGTAACAATGCTGTGAACCGGACCGGCCGACATTGCGCGATTTTGAAGCCAGAGCTGATCCCGGCCGCCCGGTCACGGCCGACGTTATGCGGCATTGGTCGCCATTTGGCTTTCGTTCTTGGATTGCTGCTATCTGTCAGGTGTGGCCATCTCCCCAAGTGAGCCAAGGCGGGCGGCCGAGTTGGCGAAAACACTTCATTGGCTACTTGTGCCTTCGAGCAAAAAGGCTCGACGCGGCAGTAAGCAGGGGATGGTCGGCGGACTATGCTACTTCAGACGATCCAGCTGTGTGTCGGCAGAGGGAACCTCAACAATGCACGTCCAACACGTCGAGGTTGGGAACTTCAGAAAGCTCCAGGCCGTTCGCATCGACTTTTCCGAGCAGACGACAATCTTCGTTGGCGCTAATAACAGCGGCAAGACATCCGCAATGGTGGCCCTCCGCCGCTTTCTCATCGATCGGTCAGACTTCTCGGTCAACGACTTCACGCTCACACACTGGCGAAAACTCGACAGTGTCGCCAGTGCGTGGGAAGCGCAGACGCCGGGCGAAGAGCCGAAGCCATTCGACTGGGGTGAAGTCTTGCCCTTCGTCGATGTCTGGCTGAATGTACCGACTGAACAGTTGCACTATGTTCAAAAGCTTCTGCCAACACTCGACTGGGATGGGTCGAGCATCGGCGTACGCCTGCGGTACGAGCCCAAGGATGCCCAGGCTTTGAGGCAGGACTACCTGACCGCAAAGCGTGCGGTCGCGTCAGTCATGAGCGCGGCCGGTGCTGTCGAGCGCGACGAGACCGAATCCATAGCAGCCAGTGATACGTTCTCTCTCTGGCCAAGCTCGATGATGGACTTTCTCTCGCGACGCCTGCGGGCGGTCTTTGAAGTGAAGGCCTATCTGCTAGATCCGGCCGCGCTTGTTACGCCGAAGAATGGTGTCGCCAAGCCACAGTCCTTGCCATCGGAGAGCGAACCAATCGACGGAGACCCTTTCAAAGATCTTATCCGCATCGATGAGATCAGTGCTCAGCGCGGCTTCGGCTTCTCGACTCGTGTCACTCCGCGTGGGGATGATCCGGCTGGGGAGCGAGACCAACGCGGTGGCTCCAGACTGGCAGGCCAGCTTCGTTCCTACTACACCCAGCACCTCGATCTCCTTGATACGCCGGAGGCAAAGGATCTTGAGGCTCTTCAAGCCCTTCATGAGGCTCAGGCCGAGTTCGATAAGCGCCTATCCAACGGCTTCTCGGATGCGTTAAGGGAACTTGAGGAGATTGGATATCCAGGTGTTACTGATCCTAAGCTGACCATCACGACTAGCATCAAACCGATCGATGGATTGAACCATGCATCGGCGGTTCAATACGAGGTAAAAACACACCTTGCCGGCCAGCAGAGCGCACATCGTCTGCCCGAGGATTCAAACGGGCTCGGCTATCAGAACCTAGTTTCGATTGTCTTCTCCCTCATGAGCTTCCGTGACAAGTGGATGAAAGTCGGCAAGGCGACTAAGACCACGAACGCTGAAAATGCGCTAATCCCGCCGCTTCATCTTGTCCTAATTGAGGAGCCGGAGGCGCACCTGCATGCCCAGGTGCAGCAGGTCTTTATCAATCAGGCTTACGCAGTGCTGCGCAAGCACGACAAGTTGAAGGAATCGAAAGCCCTTAGAACTCAGCTTGTCGTCAGCACGCACTCCAGTCATCTAGCGCATGAGGCCGATTACGCGGCACTCCGCTATTTCCGAAGGCTCCCCGCGCCGGCAGTTGCAGGGTCAGTTCCCGTCTCAACGGTGATCAACATGTCGGAAGTGTTCGGCAACAGCGACGAGACCGAACGCTTCGTGAGACGCTATCTTAAGGCAACTCACTGCGATCTTTTCTTCGCAGATGGTGCAGTGATCGTGGAAGGTACGGCCGAACGCATACTTGTTCCTCACTTGGTGCGTGAGCGAAAAGACTATGAATATTTAAGGCGTTGCTACGTTACATGGTTGGAGATCAGCGGTAGCCACGCTCATCGACTTAGATCATTGCTGGTTCACCTTGGACTGAATACGCTCATCATCACGGACATCGATGCCCAAAACGCAGTTGGAAGTTCAGCAAGCCCAAAGCGCAACGCGGGACTCCTTGCGCGCAACGAAACGCTAAAAACATGGATCCCCAGGCAGAAGTCGATCGACGCGTTGCTCGATAAGAAGGGCGATGAGCTTGTCTCAAGCGATTCGAGCGGATACGCAATCCGCGTTGCCTATCAACAGCCGATCAAAGTAGCGTTCAGGGCGAAAGAGCCGGCAGAAGCTCTAGCAAATACATTTGAAGACGCCTTGGTGTATGAAAACATTGATCTCTTTGCGAAGATGGATGGCGGCGGCCTTATTGCAAAGTTTCGCAAGGCCCTGAATGACGCCGCTGATTTGACGGTGCTAGCTGATGAATTATCAAAGGCGTTAAAGGGCAGCGGAAAGGCAGAGTTTGCCCTTAATCTTCTGTGCAGCGACGAAGCAGAAAAGATTAAGGTGCCGACGTACATTCATGAGGGCCTTCTTTGGCTGACGCAACAGTTGAAGCTCAAGGAAGCTGACACGATCGGCGACTCGGCGGGGAGCGGGAATGACAGTTGACCAACAGGGCAAAGCACACGATGACATTGACGGCCACGTCGACGCCGAAATCGCCGCATGTCTGAACCTTGCATCACTCCGTAGCTTCTTTCTGTTTGCTGGTGCGGGCTCCGGCAAGACACGATCGCTGGTCAAAGCTCTGTCGCACATTCAGAATACGCTCAGCGAGTCTTTTAAGCTAAAGGGACAGAGGGTCGGCGTTATCACGTTCACGAACGCCGCGAGCGATGAGATTCAGAGCCGCTTGCTCTACGATCCATTTCTTGATGTGCGAACGATTCACAGCTTCGCGTGGTCGCTAATCGAAGGGCTAAACCACGACATTAGGGAGTGGTTGCGCGTTGCGCTGGCTGACGAGATTAGGCAGTTGAAGGACAAGGAGGATAAGGGTCGCAAGGGCATGAGAGCCTCCACAACGCGCAACAGCAAAATCAGATCGAAGACCAATCGGCTTCAGGGCTTGAACAGCATTCGGCGATTTGTGTATAGCCCCACTGGTGACAACCGTAGCCAGGACTCTCTTAGCCATGCTGAGGTTCTGAAGCTCACCGCGCACTTCCTAACGGAGAAGCCCGCGATGCAGGCAATCCTGGCTGGTCGGTATCCGATTCTCCTCATCGACGAGAGTCAGGATACAAACAAGTATCTTGTCGATGCCCTCTTCGCAGTGCAGGCAGCGCAGAAGGGCAAGTTCGCCCTTGGACTGTTCGGCGACATGATGCAGCGAATCTACAGCGAGGGCAAAGAAGGTCTTGGCGAGAACCTCCCAGAAGACTGGGCTAAACCTAGCAAGACGCTCAACCATCGATGTCCTAAGCGTGTAGTTTCCCTACTTAACAAGGTCAGAAGCACGACGGACAACAAGCAGCAAGAGCCGAGATCAGGCGCAAAGGACGGCTTTGTGCGTTTGTTTATTCTGTCGGGCGGCCTGGTCGACAAAACCGCTGTGGAGCAGGACGCTGGTCGTCGAATGGCGGCGATCACTGGCGACGAGGAATGGGCTAAGCCTAGGTCCATCAAGACCCTGACACTTGAGCACCGCATGGCGGCTTCGCGTATGGGCTTCCGTGAGATGTTTGTGCCGCTCTATGAAGTTGAGCGTTGGCGCACAAGCTTACTTGATGGATCGCTTCCTGCCACGCGATTCTTCACTGACGACGTTCTACCGCTCGTCAAGGCCGCTCAACGCGAGGACCGTTTTGCGATTGCTCGTATCACGAAGGCACGTTCGCCATTGTTGACGCCAGCGGCTCTTCAGGCGGCGGAGGACAAGAAAGCGCAGCTCCAGAAAGCAACTACGGCGATCGATCTGTTGATGACGCTTTGGAAGGATGGGGGCGACCCTTCACTTTTAGATGTGCTGCGCTGTGTCGCGCGAAGTGAGCTTCTTGCAATCCCCCAAAGCCTGCAGGCCAACGCATTCCATGAGGAGACCTCGGACAAAAGAGACCCTGCCTTTGAAGACCCGGAGGATCCTCGGAACGAGAGTGCTGAGGCAATCGATAACTTCCTGAATGCTAAGTTTTCACAAGTTGAACCGTTTGCGATTTACGTCACTGGCAAAGCTCATTTTGACACGCATCAGGGTGTGAAGGGTCTTGAGTTCGACCGGGTGATGGTGATCATGGATGACGGCGAGGCAAGGGGCTTTCTCTTCAAGTATGAAGACCTCTTCGGCGGCAAGTCCTATGCAGGAAAGACCGTTGAAGCAACGCGGCGACTGTTCTACGTGACGTGTAGCAGGGCGACACACAGCCTCGCTCTCGTCGCCTACACAGATGCGCCGGACCGAGTGAAAGGGTTCGTACTTCAAGAGGGTTGGTTTAGCGATAGTGAGATCATCACGGAAATCTAGGGGTGAACACTTGCTCTGTGCCCATAGGAACCGCCGGCTGTCGTCAAGCGATCAGACTTGGAAACTTCTCCAAGGAAATGCCGCATAACATCCGCATGCACCTCACCGGCTACAGCGGGCTTTGCGCGGTGTAGCCGGCAGGTGATTCGGGGTCGTTAGCTGTATCATGAAAAACGAGGAATTGAATGCTTGGGATCCGCAAAGCACTGAGGTCTGGGCTGGGGTCAATCCGACGCAAGCTCATTGATTATGTCTTGTATAGGTATGTTTTCTCCGTCGGTCTGCAGGAGCGTCTCTGTCGGGAAGAATTTTTCTATAATGCTTTCAAAGCGCTCTCGTTCAACGGTATCGATGGTGATTATCTCGAGTTCGGGTGCCATGGGTGTATGACTTTTGCACTTGCCTACCATAATGCCGTCAAGCACGGGCACAAAGCCAAGCTGTGGGCATTTGATTCGTTTCAAGGATTGCCTGCTTCCAAGGACCCGAAGGACTTCCATCCGATGTGGGCAGAAAATGCAATGTCCACAGCGCTTGATCAGTTTCATAAAATGTGTTCTTCACGAGGGGTTCCAAGGAAGGCCTATGATGTGGTGCCTGGGTTTTACGATAAAACCTTGGCAGCAATGTCCGAGACCGAAGAACCAACGAACATCGCTCTCGCCTATGTTGATTGCGATCTCTATTCGAGCACCAAGGATGTTCTTGAGTATCTCCTGCCGCGCCTCAAGCACGGCATGATTATCGCCTTTGATGACTACTTTTGTTGGTCAGCAACCAAGATCTCCGGTGAGAGAATGGCCATGTTGGAGTTGTTCTCGCAGACCAGTGAATGGAATCTCGTTCCCTACATGCAGTTTGGCTGGGGCGGACTCTCATTTGTCGTTGAAAGCAAGAGACTCACGAGCCATATCCAAGGATCTGGCAAACAAGGTGCTGCACCGGACTCCGCTACGCCCCGCCGATGAGCTTTATCGTTCGCTGGCGTGTACGCCCACCACGACCACCCTTGCATGCCCTGAGAGCCTCCGGATGGTGATCAGAGATCCTGTCCGAGAAGAGCCGAAGCTCGTCGTGCGGTGGACGGGAATCCCCAAGCTCGCCTGAGATCACCGCGGAGGTGTTTCACCGAGTCGAGGTGTTGCCGAAAACTTTTCCTCCGATCTCCGACGGGAGTTGTATGGATGGCCGATGAAACTTGCACCCGAGATGTCTCGTTGATCGTCTGCACCCGAGATCGACTGGAGAGTTTGAGACGCACCATCGAGGCCTTGGGGCGATTGCATATTCCGGATGGGATGACGGCAGAGCTTGTCGTCATCGATAACGGATCGACCGACGGAACCGCTGCCTATCTCCAAGTCGCGTCGTGCGCGGCGATGGACATCAGAACTGCGACCGAAACCCATCCGGGATTGTCATGGGCCCGGAACAAGGCTCTGGGCGTCGCCCGTGGGCGGGTACTCGTCTGGACCGATGACGACGTCGTGCCGGACCCTGCCTGGTTGGAGCGACTGACCGCTCCGATTCTCCGTGGTGAAGCCGACGCCGCGGCCGGTGCAGTTCTGATTCCGGTAGCCCATCGGGAGCGATTGAAGGGAACACCGCTGGAAAACAACAGCGGATTTGTCGCAGCGACGGATGACATTCGCTGGGATGCACCTGGGCGGCTGGTGGGTGCCAACATGGCTTTTGCCGCCAAGGTGCTGGAGAAGGTGCCGCAATTCGACGTGTGCCTTGGCGCGGGGCCGGAATCGATGGGGTTCCACGAGGAGACACTGTTCGCCTGGCAATTGATCGATGCCGGCTATCGATTGGTGGGGGTCCCCGACGCGAAGGTGGCTCACGAGTTCGACGTTTCGCGACTCGATGCCGCGGCGATCCTCCACATGGCCCGGCGCATCGGTCGCTCTGATGCCTACGTTGAATGGCATTGGCTTCACCTGCCGCCAAAACGACTGCTGATGCTGCGCAAGCTCAAGACGATCGTCAAGCGTCGCCTTGAAAGGCTCTTCAGAATCGGCCCGCGGGTCTCCGAAAGTGAGTTCAGGGAAGCCTGGTCACTGGCCTATTACGACGAATTATCCCAGTGCATGCGTCAGCCGAGAAAGTATCACCGGGCTTTGGCGAAGCCGGAATAGCGGCCAATCCCCTCTCCCCGATTCCGGTCGATCGCTTCCCGGTAGACCTTGTCCATCATCGTGCCGATCGTGTCGTAGCTATAAGCTTCGAGGACGCGTCGTCTCGCATCCAGCCCCATGCGAACCCGCTCGTCAGGTTGCCGGAGGAGCGCGACAACGGCGGATGCGAGTTTATCGGGTTTGGCTGGAGGCACGAGCACGCCACACTTTCCGGGCGTGAGCATGTCGTGCATCCCTCCGGCGTTCGACGCCACGATCGCCCGGCCGGCAGCCATGGCCTCGAGGCAGACGTTGGGGAAGTTTTCCCACAGGCTCGGGAAAACGCAGACATCCATTTGGTCGTAGACCTCGTGCATGTCTGCGAGAGCCATCTTGCCGGCGAACGTCACCCGTGAAGCGTATTCACCCAGGACGCCAAGCGCCCACTGGTCGTACGGCAGGCCCGATTCCAGGTGCGGGAGGACAGAACCGGCAAAGAGAAATCGGGCCTGGGGAACCTGCCGGCAGATGCTCGGGATCGACTCGAAGAGGGTCTCGACGCCTTTTCTGCGCTCGACCCTGCCGACAAAACCAACCGTGAATCCATCTTTCCTCGGCTCAAGACCGAGGAATTCGGCGCTTGCCTGGTAGGGAGTGGGAGTGAGCCGAATCCGTTCTCGCGGGATCGCCCAGCGTTTCGCAGCGTAATCGCAAAGATCGCTGCAAGGGGGCGCTACGATCTTGGCATCAAGGGCATGCTTGGCTTCGATGCCGTCGAGATAGGGCCAACGTCCCATCGCCGCTTCGGCAAGCCGATCACGATCCAATCGGGCTCGCCCAACGGCACACCGCACAAGGTATCGGGCGATGCGATAGGGCGGTTTGAGGCAGCGAGCGCCAAAATCGAGCGGGCCGATCGGCGTCGCTGCGGGAATCAATCCGTTCAGCTCCGCACAGAGGAGTGAAGGGGACTGCATCTTTACGACCAGCGGGATGGCTGGCACGAGGGCCTTGGCGACTCTGGCGTCAGCGTTGTATTCCGGCCCTTCGAGAACATCGAACGGATCCGTCCAATGGCGACGGGCAAAGGCCTCACCCGCGGGGGCCGCAAATGCCATGCGGTCGGTCTCGGAGATCAAGTGAACGAGAATCCCGTCCTCGACGAGCGACTCCGACCGTGCGCCGCTGCTGGCGAACACTTCGACGTCCCAGCCCTTGGCCCTCATCATGCGGGCCGCGTGATGAACGTACGTGGCAATCCCGCCGAAGGCGCTGTCTGGGGGATACTCGTAGGAGATGAAGGCGATTCTCATGGTCGTCGGTCCGCGGCAAGGCGTCACTGTCAAGAAACCTGGATGGCAAAAGCCGGATTCCTCCAATGCAACGATCAACGCTCTCGCAATCGTAACCCAGTCGAGATGCGTGGTGGCAAACCGTCGGCCGATTCCTGCGGCGGCCTTTTGTCGATCGCCTGCTGGCGAAGCCGGCGCGCGGAGCACGGCGTCACAACCATCGTGCCGCCGTCGGCCGGGATGCACTCCCGATTCACCCTGGTCTTCGAGGCCTTTGCCGTCGAAGGTCTGCAGACCTGCCGTATCGTCAAAGCGGCGGCTGCCCTGCTCGGCTTTTCCTGGAATGCCGTGCAGACGATCGTAGACCGTGCGGTGGCGAGCGGCCTCGAGCAACGCGAGTCCAAGCCCACCAAGACCATCTGCATCGACGAGAAGAGCCTCGGGAGAGTCCAGGACGAGCGTCGCGAGAATGCGTGCCGATCTCCTGCCTGAACGCCGTGAAAGGAACTGACGGTGTTGCTGCAGGCTCTCGATGCGTTTCTTTCAACGCAATCGCATCAGCCTTCGAAGAACCCGTTTCCCAAGCTGTTTCGTGTTCCAGACCATTTTTGGGAAGCGAAGCCTCGTCACGTCGGCAAGCATTGCTTTCATTTCGGTTCGCGACAGTTGATGATCCGCCCCGAGCAGGAATCGACCTTTCTCTACGTCGGCTACGGCGGCATCGGGGGGGCGACAATGGTCGGCCAAGTAGGCCAAGTCCCGTCGCTCCGCGGCTGCCTGGAGATGCTCGTCGAGATCCTTGGGCGATCGCCGCCACGATTCGTCTTGGAGTAGCTGATCTCTTTTTATTTCGGGCGCCGGCCCGTGAATCGACACTCGGCACCCGAAGGCCAAGGCGTATGCCACATGGCTGCCCCAACCGTTGGTTGTCATCGATTCGAAACTGGAAAATAGCCTTCGCATCCGGACCAGCGCGTTGACATCGGCCCAAGACGCACCGAGAGTAACGGGGATCGAATTCGATCTGAACTCGGGGATCCACATGCCGTTCGACACACAACAGGAATGGATACTGGCTACAATATAAGAAAAGCTTCCCGCATGCCTGGCGATGTCGTCAGCATAGCGCTGAAGGAACGAGCGATCCTCAAGACGCTCCCCGGCAAGCGAGTGCATCGGCATCACGAGAAGGCTGCCGGGGATGCGTTGTACAGGCCCGTCATCGGCATAGAGGATCGGTGCGCCAGCCAGACGCACGTCGCGGGCCCCGTCGAGGGAGAATCGTCGGGCGTGGTCGTCGCGCCAGGCGAGGACTGGCAGACGAGTCCATTCGGGAGCGCAGCAGCACATCATCGCTCCGGACAGCGACGTCCAAGGCGGAACGCAACCATGGGCCCAACTCGCATCAAAAGATTCCGGGCGGATGGCCACACCCGCATATCGAGCCGCAGTTTCGATGGCTCCATAATGACAAGACCATCCGATCCGGTCAGACCGAGCGAAATCCCTTTCGACAATTCGCGGCTGCGGTAAACCGAGTTTAAGGGCGGTGTCGGTCATAGTTCCGTTTTGTTGGGATCGCTGCGATTCCATGCCCGCTGCCTCCACCGATCAGTGCTCCAAGTCCGTCGAGTCTGGAAACTCTCCAACAATCGCTTCGCTCGCCACAAAGCCCCATCGACTTGGGTAGAACAGCCTCGGCCAACCGATTCGAGTGAGCTCCACGAGAAGAGTCATTTCAGTTTACAAAAATGAAAAACGGCTTGTGACCTGCTGTGACTTGTTGTGACCTGTTTTACCAACAGCAGCCCACGACGCGCCAAACGGATACGCTACCCTGGCGAGGTTTTACGGTTTGTGGTTCAAAGTGTCCATCGGTTCGGAAGTACGCCAGGCGCCGCGTTCGGCGGGAGGCGATCGAGATGGCTCGGGGGGCGTCACCGGGGCCAGATGTGAGGTGGACCCCGATTTTCGGGCGCGCGGATAAGGAGGAGCTCTGAGGGTCAAAGGCACCTTTTTTGGAGCATGACGATGGGCGGAAAACGACGGGTCTTCGGAGCGGCCTTCAAGGCCAAGGTGGCCCTGGCGGCAGCCAGGGGCGACCGGACGACAGCCCAGCTGGCGAGCCAGTTCGGCATCCACAGGAGCCAGGTGACGGCTTGGAAGGAGCAGCTCATGGGCCAAGGTGGCCGAGCTGTTCGTCGATGGCCGACAGCGTCGGCCCGACCAGACCACCGATGAGCACCCTGCCTACGGCGAACGGGGCCCGGTCGACCTCGAAGCCACGGTCGCGTCGCCGCCTGCGGGGGGGCCGTGGCTCCCGAGCACGCCGTCAGGCTGAGCGAGGGGCGCGAGGGGTGTCGTCGGGGAGGGTGCGGGAGGTGAGGATCACATACAGCCCCACCGCCACCCCGGCGAGGACGACATATTGCATCCACCAGGTGAGGTTGCTGTAGACGAGGGTGCAGCTGACCACCACCGTCACCATGAACAGCGCCCGGTATTTCATGCTCCGGCGCACCCCCCGGTAGTGCTGCCAGTCGTCGAGCGTCGGGCCGAACCAGGCCGAGCGATGGAGCCAGGCGTGCATCCGCGGGGAGCCGCGGTAGAAGCAGAAGCTCGCCAGGATCACGAACGGCGTGCAAGGAAGAACGGGGAGGATCGCCCCCGTGACGGCCAGGGCGAGGCTTGCCCAGCCCCCCGCCACCCAGAGGAAGCCGCGGATGGGGTGGGTTGTCGGGCGGAGGTCCATGGACGATTCGCAGGGCGGATAGTGGGAGCCGACCGGCCTGATTCTACCACGCGCCGGTTTGGCGTATGATCGGCTTTTTCTGCGTTCGTCTTGCCCTCTTCCGCCCGCCTTCCCCTCCCCCGGAGATTCCTCCATGCCGCTGGTTCCGATGCGCATCCTCCTCGACCACGCCGCCGAGCACGGTTACGGCCTGGCCGCCTTCAACGTCAACAACATGGAGCAGATCCAGGCGATCATGGAGGCGGCGAAGGAGACCGATTCGCCGGTCATCGTCCAGGCCTCGCGCGGCGCCCGCAGCTACAGCCAGGACAACTACCTCCGCCATCTCATGCTCGCGGCGGCCGAGCTCTATCCCTCCATCCCGGTGGCCATGCACCAGGATCACGGCAACTCGCCGGCGACGTGCGTCAGCGCGATCGACAACGGGTTCACGAGCGTGATGATGGACGGCTCGCTCAAGGAAGACGGCAAGACGCCGGCCGACTTTGCCTACAACACGAAGGTCACCGCCGAGGTGGTGAAGCTCGCCCATGCCCGCGGCGTGTCGGTCGAGGGGGAGCTGGGCTGTCTCGGGTCGCTCGAGAGTGGCCATGGTGAGGCCGAGGACGGCCACGGAGCCGAGGGGGCGCTGTCGCACGACCAACTGCTGACCGATCCCGACGAGGCCGAGCGGTTTGTGGCGGCGACCGGCGTCGACGCGTTGGCGGTGGCGATCGGCACCAGCCACGGGGCCTACAAGTTCACCCGCAAGCCCGACGGCGATGTCCTCGCCATGGCCCAGATCGAGAAGATCCACAAGCGGCTCCCCAACTGCCACCTCGTCATGCACGGGTCGTCGGCGGTGCCGCAAGATCTCCAGGACATCATCAACGAGTTCGGCGGCAAGATGCCGCAGACGTGGGGCGTGCCGGTCGAGGAGATCCAGCGCGGCATCAAGCATGGCGTGCGGAAGATCAACATCGACACCGACTGCCGGATGGCGATCACCGGCGCGATCCGCAAGGTGCTCTGGCAGCACCCGGAGAAGTTCGACCCGCGCGATTACCTCAAGCCGGCCCGTGAGGCGATGAAGAAGGTGTGCGCGGAGCGGATGGTGCAGTTTGGCCAGGCGGGCAACGCCCGCAAGGTACCGGTCGTCTCCATCGAGGAGATGGCGAAGGCATACGCCAAAGCCTGATCGGCTGGCGCCGTCCCCTCACCCGCGAGTCCCTTTCCAGGTCGGCCGGCGGTCTCCCCGCCGGCCGACCGGCTTTTTCAGGGGTCCTCGAGGGCGACGGAGCCGGCAAAAACCGCGTTGCGGGGCTTGCCCACGTGGCCTATCCTCCCGCCCCCCTCGGGCGCCAGTGATCCCGGACTCCGTCCGGACGGCGTTGCCGTGGGCCCGCGCGCAGGACGTTCGCCATGTCCTTCCGAGATTCGCTCCGCCTGTTCGAACGTGGTCCCTCCCCCCGGCCCGAGGTCGGTGGTGGAGCGCCTGTTCTTCCATCGCCGGCAGCCGGTAAGGGCTCTGGTATGGATGCCCAGGCCGATTTCGGCAGCGTCGACCTTTCGCTCGGCGATGAGCAGGGGGTGATCGATCGGGGGCGGGGGATCCTCCACGCCGAGGCCAGGGCGATCGTCGAGGCGGCCGAACGGCTCGACGGCGCGTTTGTCCGTGCCGTTCATCGGCTCGAGGCCTGCAGCGGGAATGTCGTCGTCACCGGCGTCGGCAAGGCGGGGCTCGTGGCCCGGAAGATCTCGGCCACCCTCGCCTCGACCGGCACGCCGAGCCATTTCCTCCATCCGACCGAGGCGATGCATGGCGATCTCGGGGTGCTGCGGGGCGACGACCTCCTCCTGACGCTCTCGCAGTCGGGCGAGACCGAAGAGATCACCCGGCTCCTTCCCCACGTCCGTGCCCGTGGGATCCCCATCGTCGCGATCACCGGTCGGGCCGAGAGCACGCTCGGACGTGCCGCCGATGTCGTCGTCACGTCAGGCCCGGTGCGGGAGGCGTGCGAGCTGGGGCTCGCGCCGAGCACGAGCACGTCGGTCCTCCTCGCCCTCGGCGACAGCCTGGCGCTGGTTACCAGCGCCCTGCGGGCGTTCACGGCCGAGGACTTCCATGCCCGTCATCCGGGCGGGAGCCTGGGGCGGCAGCTGATGCAGGTCGAGGATCTGATGCGGGCGCTGCCGCAGTGCCGGACGGCGCTCCCGGAGGAGAGCGTGCGGAGCGTCTTCAGCCGAGCGCTGCCGGCGCGGAGGACCGGGGCGGTGATGATCCTCGACCACGGCGGCACGCTGGCGGGCATCTTCACCGACAGCGACCTGGCCCGGCTCTTCGAGCGGCGCAACGACGCCGCCATCGACGGGCCGATCGGCGACGTGATGACGGCCCGGCCAACGACCGTCGCCGCCGGCACCCGTCTCCGTGCCGCGGTCGAAGTGCTCGAGACGAGACGGTTGAGCGAACTCCCCGTCGTCGATGCCGGCGGACGCCCCGTCGGCCTCCTCGACGTCGTCGATCTCGTCGGCATGGTGCCACCGGAGCTCCTCGATCTCCCCCTCCAGCGTGTTGCCTGACCCTGTACCTTCCCTCTGTGGCCGACCCGTGTCGACATTTCCGTCATCCCGAGCCGAGATCGAGCCGCGCCTCGCACGGGTGCGATTGCTGCTGCTCGACGTCGACGGCGTGCTCACCGACGGGAGCGTCACCTGGTCGAGCGAGGGGCACGAGCTGAAGACCTTCCATGTCCGCGATGGGCTGGGCTTGCGCCTCTGGCAGCAGGCGGGGAACATGGTGGCGATCATCACCGGTCGGGCGAGCCGGGCCCTCACCCTGCGGACCGACGAGCTCGGGATCGGCATCGTCAGGCAGGGGGTGGGAGACAAGGTCGCCGCCGCCGCCGAGGTGGTGACAACGTGCGGGGTGTCGTGGGAGGAGGCGGCCTTCGTCGGCGACGATCTCCCCGATCTGCCGGTCGTGAAACGGTGTGGCGTGGGGGTGGCGGTGGCCGATGCCTGCCCGGAGCTGAAGGCCGCCGCGACGTTCGTCACGGAGCGGGCCGGCGGCCGTGGGGCTGTCCGGGAGGTCGTCGAGCGGCTCCTCCGCGCGCGCGGCGGGTGGGAGGCAGCAGTGGCCGGGTATGGCGGCGGGGTCGCCTGAAACAGGCGATAGGTGGCTCACGCATGGAACATCGCCTCGGACGCACCCTGCGGGTGTTTCTCCTCGTGCTCGCGACGGCCGGCCTCTACCGGCTCGCCGTCGTGCCGCTGCTGGAGCCGCGCGTCAAGGGAGCGGTGGTGGGCCAGGACCTCTCCCCCGCCGCGGTTGCCGCGGCCAAGGCCCGGGTCGATGGTCGGCTCGCCCAGGTGTCGCAGCTCTTTGCCCCCGGCTCGTGGGAGCTCGACGGGCCGAACATGCTCGAGAGCCGGCAGATGCGGCTCCTCTTCAAGGACTATCGCCGCATGAGCCAGGATCCGGACGATCCCCGGGTCCAGCTCATCCCCTGCACCCTCATCCTCCTTCCCGACACCAGCGGCGAGGCAGGGGCCCCGGCCGGGCGGACGGTCATCCTCCGCGCCCCGCAGGGGGCCGTGCTCGAGTTCGACGAGCCGTTCGACTTGAGCAAGCAGGAACGGCCGTCGCGACTCGTCGGCGGCAGCCTCCGCGGGCAGGTGACGATCCGCGGCACGGCAACGGCCCCCGAGGCCGATGACGAGGTGGAGATCGTCACCCGCGATGTCGAGCTCAAGGAGATGGAGATCAGCACCGCCGAGGCGGTGCAATTCCGCTACGGGCGCTCCTCCGGAAGTGGCCGGGCGATGGAGATCCGCCTCCTCCCCGGCGCCAAGGGGAGCGAACAGGGGCCGAGCATCGGCGGGATCGACACGATCCGCCTCGACCGCGACGTGAAATTGAAACTCGAGGGGCTCGCCGGCGGGCTGATCCCGGGGCCTCCCGTCGCCGGAGCAGCGGGACCCTTTGGCTCGACGCCCGGAGGCGCGGCGGGGGCTTCCCCTCCCCCCGATGGGACCGAGGAACCGGTTCCCGTGCTCGTCAGTTGCCGGGGGAGCCTGTGCATGAACGTGTCGGCAAACGTGATCTCGCTCGAGGATCATGTCGACGTCGTCCGCACGCTCCCGGGCGGCGCCCATGATCAGCTTGCCTGCGAGCTCCTCGCCGTCGTTCTGGGGCGGGACGAGAAGCCGGGAACAATGACAGCCGGACTGAAGCCGGTGGAGATCCAGGCCAAGGGGACGCCGGTCGTGGCCCGGAGCACCTCCGCCGGCCTGGAGGCGCGGGCGATGCGCCTGGGCTATGAGATCGCCACGCGGCGGATCGTCCTCGATGGCGAGGAGCCGGTGTCGCTCGTTCTCCAGGAGACGGAGATGGAGGCCCGATCGATCGACTACACCCCCGGCCCGCCGGGCGACCCAGGGACGCTCATGGCCGTCGGCCCAGGGTGGCTACGGGCGCGGTCGGCCGACACGCCTCCGCTCTCCGCCCGCTGGCAGAAGTGGCTCCGTCTGCGGCCCGACGGCGCGGAACATGTGGCGTCGCTGGCCGGGGAGGCCGATGTCCAGGTGGAGACGCAGGGGCGGCTCAAGGCGGGGGAGATTCACCTCTGGCTGGCGCTAACGCCAGGCGCTCCGCCAACCGCCGCTCCCTCGCGCCTGCCGGCGGGCATGGCCGGGGTGAAGCCCTCGCGGATGCTCGCGCGCTCGATGGTCGAGATCGACGTCCAGCAGCTCACCGCCCGGACCGACAAACTCGAGATGTGGTTCAAGCATGAGGCGGCGCCCCCCGTCGCGGCGGTGCCGGTGGTGCCTGTCGCCCAGGCGGCGGCCCCGCAGCCCGCCGTCGCCGCGGCGCCAGCGCCCGCTGTTGCTCCGGCACTGGCGCCCGCCCAGCCAGCGGCGGCCGAGTCACCGACCGGCCGGCTCATCGTCACCGGTGGCCTTGTACGCGGATTGGTGACCTTCGCCCCCCAGGGGCCACAGCTCGACGAGCTCTCGCTCGAGGGGCAGGTGCATCTGATCGAGGAGCCCGAGGCCGCCGCCCGTGTCCCCGGCCAGCCGGCGCCCGAGGCGATCGAGCTCCGTGGCGACCAGTTGCAGATCTCGCGGGCCAACCGCTTCGATGCCCGCGCGGTTGTTTCCGGGCGACCAGCGCAGGTCGCGGGGCGGGGAATCGATCTCCAGGGGCCACTGGTGGAGTTTGATCGGGGGCGAAACCGGCTCTCGGTCGACGGCGCGGGGAAGCTCGGCCTCCCAATTGCCGGCGGGCTCCCTGGGCTCGAGTCGCTCGCCGTGGCATCCCCGGTGTCCCAGCCGGCCGCGCAGCCCGTGCTCCCCGTGCCGGCCGTCGTCGCCGGACGGCTCGACATCGGCTGGCAGGGGCGGATGGACTTCGACGGCCTGACCGCCCGGTTCGTCGATCGGGTGGTGACGACCAGCGGCGACACGGCGCTGCGAGCCGGATCGCTCGACGTCGTCTTCACCAAGCAGATCGACTTCTCGGCCACCACCTCCGATCGCACCGCCCGCAACACCGACGTCGCCCGGATCGCCTGTGGCAACGGCGTGCGGATCGAGAGCGAGTCGGTCGCGGCCGATGGTGGCAAGTCGGTCGAGAAGCTCTTTCTGCGCGATCTCCTCGTCGACCGGGCCACCGGCGAGGTGACCGGCAGCGGGCCGGGGCGGCTGGCAAGCACACGGTTTGGCGCCAGCCCAGGCATCGCCCTGCCGGGAGCCGGGGGCCTGCCAGGGGCGGCCGGAGCAGCCCCGCCGACGCCGGCCCCGCGCCCCGATGAATTGAGCTATCTCGGCGTCGACTTCCAGCGCGGCATCCGCGGCAACATCAACCGGCGGCAGATGGAGTTTCATCAACGCGTCGAGGCGATCTGGGGGCCGGTCGGCGGCTGGAACGACACCCTCGACGCCCATGCTGCCGGCGGCCTCCCGCCCCGCGCCGTGGCGATCACCAGCGACGTCCTCTCGGTCGGCCAGGCCGCCCCGCTCCCCGGCCTGCGCCGCGGCACGCTCGAGCTCGGTGCCGCCGGCAACGTGATGGTCGAAGGGGAGGCGTTCACGGCACGCAGCTCCCGGCTCTCCTGGAGCGAGGCGAAGGATCTCCTCATCTTCGAAGGGGATGGCCGCAGCGACGCGCAGCTCTTCCGCCAGGAGCGGATTGGTGCCCCGACGTCGAGCGCCTCGGCCGGCAAGATCCTCTACTGGCGCGGCCTCAACCAGGTGGAGGTCAACGATGCCCGCTTCATCGACCTCGAACAACTCGGCGGCACGGGTGGAGCCCCGCGTCTCCCCGGCTTCGGTGGCGCGAAGCCTTAGCCGGCTGTTCCTCCGGCGACCTTTCTGGCCGCGTCCGGTTGGCCCCGTCCCCTTGCGGGCTGGTAGCCTCTTGCCAAGGCGGCGTGGTGGGAACCATTCCGAAAGAGCCGGCGACGTCATTGCGGGGGGAGAGCATGAAGGGCATGTCGAGGAGACGGGCGATTGCCGTCGCGGCCGGGGCGACGCTGGCGGCAACGACGGGCATTCAAAGCGCCCGGGCCGCGGTGCCAGCCGGCGCGATCCGTATCGAGCGGGTCCGGACGGCCTTTCAGGAACACCGCTACCGCACGCCGTACAAGTTTGGCGGTGTGCCGGTCGACCGGGCAACGATCCTCGACGTCGAGATTGACTGTGTCGGCGCCGACGGACGGCCCGTTACCGGCTCGGGCTCGATGCCGCTGGGGAATGTCTGGTCGTTCCCCACGCGCACGCTCCCCTACGACGTCACGCTCGGCGCCATGAAGGGGCTCGCCGGCCGCATCGAAGCCATCGTGGCCGGCTGCACCGAGGCGGCTCATCCGCTCGAACTGGCGCGGATCCTCGAGCCCGAGTTCGCCAAGGCTGCCGCGGAGGAATCGGCCGCGCGGGGTCTGGCCGAGCCGATCCCGCCGCTGGCCGTGCTCGTCACGGCGAGTGCCTTCGATGCCGCGCTCCACGACGCCGGCGGGAAGGCGCTCGGCCGCAGTGCCTTCCTCACGCTGACTCCCGACCTCATCGGCCACGATCTCTCCCGCTACTTGGGCGACGACTTCAGGAACGAGAACCTCCAAGACTCGATCCGCCCCGCTCCCGCGCCGCGCGTGCCACTGTTTCATTCCGTCGGCGGGGCCGATCCGGTTCACGAGTCCGAAATCAAGGAGAAGCTCGACGACGGCCTGCCGCAGGCGCTCGCCGACTGGATCCGCTTCAACGGACTTGAGCGCATCAAGATCAAGCTCCAGGGGGAGGATCTCGCGTGGGACATCGAGCGGACGCTCGCCATCGATTCCGTTGCTCGGGCGACGAAGCCCGACACGAATTGGAAATACTGCGCCGACTTCAACGAGCGCTGCCCGAATGTCGAGTATGTCCTCGAATACCTGCGGAAGGTCGAGGAGAAGTCTCCCGCCTGCTTCGCCGCAATCGAGTATGTCGAGCAACCGACGTCGCGGAATCTCCGCGCCCTGCCACGCGTCGACATGCACGCTGCCAACAAGCTCCGGCCGATCGTCGTCGACGAGGGGCTCGTCGACTTGGAGAGCCTCCTCGAGGCCCGTGCGCTCGGCTACACGGGCCTTGCCCTCAAGGCCTGCAAGGGGCAATCCCACTCGGTGCTCTTCGCCGCGGCGGCGCGGAAGTATGGGATGTTTCTCACCGTTCAGGATCTCACCTGCCCCGGCGCGGCGCTCATCCACTCGGCAGGAATCGCAGCCTGGGTGCCGGGCACGGCGGGGCTCGAAGCGAATGCCCGGCAATACATGCCAGAGGCCAACAAGCCGTGGGAAGAAAAGCTCCCGGGGCTCTTCAAGATCACCGACGGCTGTCTCCACACCGACTGCCTCGCGGGGAGGCCGGGGCTCGGGGCGGTGTAGGCGCTCACACCGGCTTCGGCAGGAGTGAAAAAATCTTCAGATGGCCGTCGGCGAGGGCCACGGCGACTTTTGATTTGTCGGGGGAGAGGGCGAGGGCCCGGCCGTTGGCGGGGAGCTTGACGGCGTGGAGCTCATTCGCCTCGCCCGCCTTGAAAAACCGTAGCCAGCCGCCGCCGCCGCCACCGGCAACTTGGACCCACATCCCCTGCGGATGCCAGGCAATCCCCCAGCAGACGCCCTGCTGTTTTTCCTTTGGCTCCAGGAGCGTGGCAAGCTTGCCGTCGCTCCATTCGAGCACCGACACCCCCGGATGGCCGACGCCGGCGAAGGCATTGGTCACCGCCGTGATCCCGCCGACGGCGAGCTGCGCCCCGTCGGCCCGGAAGGCGATCGCCCGCGCGCCGCCGATGTCGGCCCGGAATCCCTCGTCGTATTTCCACAGTGCCTCGGCCTTGCCGACGTCGCGGACGAGCGTCCCCGCCGGGCTCCATTCCTTGACATTCCCCTTGAGATCGCAGGAGGCAAGGTTTGAGCCGTCGGGCTTCCAGGCGACTTCGTAGACGTGCGATTCGTGCCCCGTGCCGCTCGCCGTCGGTGTCGCGGCGAGGAGGCCGTCGGTGATCGTCCAAAGTTTCACGAGCTTGTCGTTACCAGAGGTGGCGAGCTTCGTGCCGTCGGGGCTGACGGCAAGTGCCCGCAGCCAGCCGTCGTGGGCCTGGAGGACGCGGAGCGGGGGAGCGGGCTCGCCGTCGAGCGTCCACTGGCAGAGCCTGCCGTCGTAGCCACCGGAAAAACAGAAGCGGCCGTCGGGGGAGCATCCGAGGGCCCGCACCCAGGAATCGTGGGCCCCGGTGAATGCGGCCACAGCCATGCCGTCGATGCCGAGGCGGTGGAGGGCGCTCTCTTCGCTGCCGAAGAGGACGAACCTACCGAGTGGATCCCACGCGCAACTGACCAGCGGTCGGTCGTGCTTGTGCGAGGCGATCTCGTGGGCTGCGGCGGGATCGATGGCGGGCGCGTCAGGCATGGTGGAGCTCCTCAGTGGCGGGCGTCATGCGAGCATTTCGCGGATCGGTTGCTTGGCCGGATCGGCGATCGTGAAATCGCTGCCACCGATGTGGAAGTCGGCGGTGGAGTCGACGCCCACCCCCTGGAGGATCGTGTGGAAGACGTGGCCATGATCGACGGGCCGATCGATCACCTCCGTGCCGTCGGCGCTGGTCGCGCCGATCACGGCCCCCGGCTGGATGCCGGCGCCACCCAGAAGCACGCTCCACGACTTCCCCCAGTGATCGCGCCCGTAGCCGGCGTTGATCCGCGGCGTGCGGCCGAACTCGCTCATCACGCAGACGAGCGTGTCTTCGAGGAGGCCGCGGGCGGCGAGATCGGCGACGAGTGTCGCGAACGGCTGGTCGAATTCACCGAGCTGCTCGATGTGGAAGTCGAAGTTTTCGAAGTGGGTGTCGTAGTTGGAGTGGTTGACCTGGACGAACGACACGCCGTGCTCGAGGAGCCGGCGGGCCATGAGGCAGTGGCGGCCGAACTCATGCTTCCCGTAACGCTCCTGGTCGCGCTGCGACTCGAGACTGACGTCGAACACCTTCCTCTGGTCGAGGAGATCGAGGGCCTGGCCGTAGGAGAAGGTGTAGGCCTCGGTGTCGGCGGTGCGACGGCGGGTGGCGAAGCGGTCGTTGAACCGGCTGCGCAGCCCAGAGCGGCGCCGGTCAGCCTCGGCCGAGAGCCCTTCGGGGCGATCGGTGAAGGCCGGTGGCTTGGCATCCTCCATGATCACGCCGGCGTAGCGGGGGCCGAGATAGGACGCGTTGCCGGGGCCGCCGCCGGAGCCACGGATGAGAATGTGGCCGGGGAGGGGGAAGTCGTCGCTCATGCAGGCCTTGGCGACGACCGCGCCGAGATCGGGGACATCCAGCGGCGCCGGCTGATTGCGGCCGCTGAACATCTCCCGCTGGCCACGGCCATGATCATCGGAGGCATTGGTCATGCTGCGGATGAGCCCGAGCCGGTGCATCTGCAGCGCCGTGTGGGGGAGGAGCTCGGAGATGTGGAGACCGGGCACGCTTGTCGGGATCGCCCGGAAGGGGCCCCCCGTCGCCGTCCCCGGCTTCGGGTCCCAGGTCTCGAGCTGGCTGACGCCACCATGGAGGAAGATCTGGAGGACGCGCTTCCCCGAGCCCTGCACCGACTTGGCCAGCGCCGGCCGGCGCACGAGGCCGGTGGCCGCCGCCGCCGCCATGCCACCGAGGAGGGCGCGGCGCGAGAGGACGTGATCGGCAGAGCCGCAGGCGGGATTGGCGTTGGATGACATGGGGCGTCTCCTGGAAACAGCGGGCTGTGGCGAAGGGGCGTCAGTGATTGAAGCGGAACTCGGTGCTCGAAAGCATTGCCCACAGCAGCTCGGCGATCGCCACGGCTCGATCGTCGGCCCGGCCTGCGAGGGCCGCGGCGACGTCGGCCTTTTCGTCGGCACCGGGAGTCCGCGAGAAAACCGTGAGGAAGGCCTCGTCGGCGATTTTTTCGTCGTCGGCTAGCGCCAGGAGCCGGGCGGCGAGGTTCTCTCCCCCAGGCTTCAGGGAGCCGGCGACGTCGGGCGAGTTGCCGATCCAGAGGGCCTGATTGACCGACGTCTGAAAATCGGTGGCGAGCGGATCGCTGTAGAGCCCGGCCACGGTGGTGAGGAACCCCGCCGCCTGCTGGATGGTCTGCAGCTCCACCTGAACGGCACGGATCGCCGGCGCCGCTTCCGGTGCCGCGTTCTTGAGACTTTCGGGAGGCTCCTTCTCTACCTTCGCCGCGGCGGCGCTGTGGAATGATTGCATCGAGCCGCTCGCCGTCAGCAGCGAGAAGGCCAGCTGCTCCGGGGAGAGGGGCCGGAGCCTCGCCATCTGCCCCAGCGCCGTCCAGCGATCCTCGATCGAGGTGCGGAGAACGGCCGCCGCCACCGGATCGGTGGTGACAAGGTCGCCGTGCCGCAGAAGATCGTTTGCGAGGCCGAGCCGCAGGTCGGTGCGGGCCAGGGCAAAGCCCGCTTCCTGGCGGGCGCTGCGAGCCGCGATGGCCGCCTGGTCGGCAGCCGCGATCGCGTCGGCCGTCGGCCGCTTCACCGTCACCCCCTCGCAGGCCTGGCGGGCGGCCACGAGGGCTGCCTGGGCGGCATCGTGTTCACCGGCCTTGGCGACGACGACTCCCTTCGCAGCCTCGACGGTGGCGGTGAACTCGGCCGACCGGGCGGCGACGATCGCCGCGGCGCCGGCGAGCACCTTGTCGTCGGGGAGGAGTGTTGCCGCCTCGCCGGCCTTCGTGGCGGCGGAGGCCAGCGAATCGGCCTGGGTGACCTTCTTGGCGAGCTCCTCCTCGGCAGTCTTCTTTGCGGCGGCGGCGGCATCGGCCACGCCGCGGGCCTTGTTCCGCGCCTCGATCAGCGGCGGCAAGTCACCGAGCACCGCTCCATCGGCGGCGAGGATCGCCGCGAACCGGGCCTCCGCCTCCTTGGCGGCAGCTTCGAGCGGGGCGAGTGCTCCTTCCTGCTGGGGGCGCAGGCCCGTGAGCTGATCGATGAGCGCGGGGAGCCCTGCCAAGGCATCGGTGGAGAGCGCCGGTGGCTCGATGCTCCGCTGATAGGTGCGCGAGAGGGCGATGCCCCGCAGGAGCGGCCGGAGATGAAAGCCGTTCGAGCGGAGCGTCTCGGCCAGGTGCGTGAGGAGATCGGGGTGGGTCGGGGCGTTGTCGGGATCGAGGCCGTCGAGCGGGTGGACGAGCCCGCGGCCGTTCATCGTGGCCCACAGCCGGTTGGCCAAAGTACGGCGGAACTCGAGGCTGTCAGCGAGCATCCGCGCAAGCGCTTTCCGCCGACTGTGGAGCGGAACGCCGCGGACGTTCTTCGCCGGGGCCGTGGTGTACTGATCCGCCGTCTCCGGGAGCGGCTCGAGCGCGAGGGTGGCGCCGAACGGAACGCGCGGCCTGACTCCCTTCTGGCCATCTTTGGTGAACACCGAGGTGAACTCGACCTCGCCGTCGGCCTTCTCGCCGAGGAACGGCTTCGGATCCCCCTCCGCCCTGAACAGGCTCGTCCGCGCGAGGAAGGCATTGAGGCCGTAAAAGTCGGCCTGATGGATGTCGGCGTTATTGGGATGATCGTGGCACTGGGCACATTGGAGATCGCGGCCGAAGAAGATCCGCCCGATCGAGCGGGTCATCTGTACCGGCTCCGCCTCCCGGGTGAAGAAGAAGGCCGCGGCCGGGCGGGTCGCCGGATCGGCGCCGTCGGAGGCGAGGCAATCGCCCCACACCTGATCGAGCGGGCGATCGGCAGCCAGCGCCGTCATGAGAAACTCGCGCCAAGCCGCCACCATGTCGGCGGCCGGAGCCTTCCGCTCCAGGAGCATGCCATCGAGGAGGAGCGCGAAATGCCGGGCATGGGCCGGCGCGGCGAGGAGCTCATCGATCAGCCGGGTGCGCTTGTCGGGGCTGGAGTCGGCCAGAAACGCGCGGACGCGGTCGACGGGGGGAATCGCGCCGACGAGGTCGATCGAGACGCGGCGGAGAAAATCGGCATCGGAGCAGACCGGGGCCAACGGGCCGACGGCATTCGCTTCGACGATTGAATCGATGGCGGCTTCGAGGGGCACCGCCACGCCCTCATTGGCGCCGGTGGCAGGCCCGAAGCAGGCAAGGAGAGCGACGGCAAGGAACGCCATCCGCCTCATCGGTCGGAGCCGAGGGCGCCAACCATCGATCGCACCAAACTCCGCGTCGACTGTCGACATGCGAGTCTCCTCGGCCCCCCTCCGGTGCCCACCGTAACGGGCCCGTGAGCTTTTGATGATACCTCCCCCCGGCGTGGGTGAACCATCCCGGCTGCCGAATCAGGTCCTTTCGACCGATTGCAAAGCCTTATCTTCACACGACTTCGAGCGTGGCCACGAGGGTTGATTCCAACCGCTGCCCGGGGCGATCATCGGCCTGCTATCGCCCCGCGGTAGGCTGGTGGCAGGGTCGATCTCCGGGGGAAAGCCCCTCAGGCCAGAGGAGCCGCGGTGCCATGCCACGTTGCTGTTTGACGGCGGTTGCCGGGCTCTTGCTCCTGACGCTGCTGCTCACGCTCTCGTCGTCGGCCGACCAGCCTCCTCCGCCCCCGCGGATCGGTGAGGCGGGGCCGCGGACCGGGACGACCGGTCGCTACGGCTCGGGGTCGCTCACCCGCCGCACGGATGGCTCGAGCGCCCAGACCCGCCCCTTCGGCTCCGGCTCGATCACCACCGAACGCCGCTCTGACGGCAAGACCGTGACAGGGAACACGCAGAAGTTCGGCTCCGGCACGATCACCCGCTGGTCGGATGGCACGCAGACACGCACCCGCCCCTTCGGCTCCGGCTCGATCAATGAGGAGCGTGGCCGGGATGGGAAGACGACCACCGGGAACACGCAGAAGTTCGGCTCCGGCACGATCACCCGCCGCTCCGATGGCTCATCGAGCCGCACCCAGCCCTTCGGCAGCGGCTCGATCGAGCGCGATCAGCCGGGGCGGAAGGGCTCCCCGGCCCGCCCCTGATCGGCGCGGCCCGAGCCTCACGGGAGCCGTCGCGACTCCGCTTCGAGGGCGGTAAGAAGGAAGCGGATCGCGTCGGGGGCGACCCGATCGTAATAGGCCGGGCCGTGGCCGCCGGCTTGGAGATCGAGGATCGCGGTGTGGGGGATGCCGAGGGCGACGAGCTTGCCGTGGAGGCGATCGGCCCCGTCGTGCCACTGCCAGTCTTCGGGGTCGCTGGCAAACCACTGATGGCGCGGCCAGTTGAGCGGGTGGACATGGAGGATCGCCGTGTCCTGCCGGGCCCGTTCGACGTCGCCGTAGATCTCGTAAAGATTTGCGAATAGGTCGCCGTCGGGGATCTTATGGAGATCGCGGAGCGCCATGTGGTAATCGATCGCCGGGGCGATCGCGGCGGCGACGGGGAACACGGTCGGATGGCGGTAGGAGAGCCGCAGCGCCCCCTGGCCCCCCATGCTCGTCCCTACCAAGCCGATCTGCGGCGGCTTGACGCCGAAGCGGCGCTCGACCTCGGCCACCACCGCGCCGACCACAAACCGCTCCGGCGTGATGAGGGGGTCGAACTCGGGGATGATCCGGTCGGGCCACCACGACCGGCCCGTGCGCGGCGCCAGGGCCCGCAGGCCGGCGGTCTCGATCGCCTCGCGCAGCCCAGTCGACTGTTGCAGCGTGCGTTCGCGGACACCATGGAGATAGATCATGGCGATCCCCGGCGCGGCCCCCGGCGGATCGAAGCACTCGCACGGATGGCCGCCGATGTCGATCATCGACCAGTGGGGGGCAGCAGGACTCATGATCGGTGCACTCGGGATGGCGCGGACGGCAGGGGATACAAGTCCGCTCCGCCCGACAACTGGCAACGGGTCTACGTTATCAGGGTCTGGGCAGCGGCCCGCTCCCACCTTTATGAATTCCGCCGGCACTCTGGAAGAACGCGAGATCTTCCCCGGTTTCCATGGCGCATACTGCCCGATAGACTTCCGCTTCCGGAAGCAGTGGCAACGGGGAGTGTGCGATGAAACTTCGTCTTCAGTCGGGCAAGGCGTGGACGTTCGTCATGGCGAGCGTTGTTGCGATTGTCGGTGGTGCAATGGGGGCAAGTTGCTCTCTGGGAGTGCCGCTGACGCCCGCGCTCGCGAGGCCGATTGACCGGGACCGCTTCAGTGTCGTGCAGTTCGCCACGGGCCTGGCAAATCCGACGAGCATGGCGGAACTCTCCGACGGCTCGCTTCTGGTGGCCACGAGCAACGGTGGCCAGACCGCAACCCCGAACGACATTTATTGGTCGACATCCGGAGCGCTCGTGAGGCTCGTCGATACCGATGGCGACGGCGTGGCCGACGGGGCACCGCAGGTTCTCGCATCGGCCGGCCTTCCCGGCCTCGTGACGTCGGTTCGCAGGGTCGGCAATCTCGTTGTGGCACTGTCCGCACAGGCCGACGGGCCGTCGATCACTGCATGGCGTACCGGCGCGACCCCGTCTGAACCGTTCACGGCCGCCGGGAAACTCTCCTTTGACTTCCCTGGTGGGGACCACACTACCTATGCCCTGGCGATGCGGCCGGCTATGGCGGGAGGGGTTGAGATTTATTTCAACGTCGGTTCGAAACTCAACGATGCCGCAACGCCAGCCTCCGAGACGGTGGGCTTGAGCGCGTCGGGCGGGGCCTCCTTCATCGGCGTTGGCGGTGCAGTGCAGATGGCCCGTGATTCGATCCAGAGGGTTGTGGTGACCGATACCGGCGGCTCGCTCTCGGTGACGGCCCCGGTGCCGATCGCCACCGGGTTACGGAATGCGGCAGGCATGACGTTCGACGGAGCTGGAAACCTGTGGTTTGAGGACAATGGGATCGATAACCCGGCAAACCCCGTTGAGTCATTGTCTGCCGATACCCTTCACGTCATCTCGGCGTCGTTGATCGGCGTTACGGTTTTGAATTTCGGGTTTGCGGAGACGTATGTCGACTACGCCACCGGCGCGATCGTAGGACCCACCGCCGGCGTCACGCTGCCCGTTGCCGACTTCCGACCGATCGGCGGTGAAAAGAGCGAGGGCGCCGTTGAGCTGGCCATCGCTCCCCTGAGCTTTCCCGATGACTTGGCGGGCGGATTCTTCGTGCCCTTCTCTGGTCAGTGGAACGCCGGCGGCCTAGCCAACACGGAGAACCCCGTGTCATGGGTCGATCCCGCCACCGGGCGGTCGTTCCACTTCATCGAGAATCAGTTGATGGGGCATCCCAACGGTGTTCTCGCCACCTCGTCGGCGCTTTTTCTCTCGGATCTTAACTTCACGGGGGCGATGGTCGGAACGGTGGATGGCATCGCTGCCGACCGGGGGGGGGTGATTTACCGGATCGCCCCGATTGCCGTGCCTGAACCGTCTTCGGCGGTGACATGCCTGATGGCGGTGGTTTGCGGCATCGGCGCCGTTCGCGCACGGGGCCGACGGCGCTTGTCGGTGTCGGCCCGCAGCCGGTAGAACCCCGAGATGGCCGGTCGTGTTTGACTGGCGATTTCCCGGTGCGTCCTTCATGCGTGTCCTGCTTTCCGCCGCCGATCTCGCCGCCGGCATCGACCGGCTCGCCGCCGAGGTCCGCCGCGATGCCGGTGAGACGCCGCTGGTGGTCGTCGGCGTCCTCACCGGGAGCATCGTGATCGTGGCTGATCTGATCCGCCGCCTCGACGGACCGGTGCGGGTGAGCATGGCCTGGGCGAGCAGCTACCGCGGCACCGCCACCGAGCCGGGCACCCTGCGGCTCCACCTCGATCTCCTCCCCGACCTGGCCGGCCAGGATGTCCTCGTTGTCGACGACATCTTCGACACCGGGCGGACGATGGAGGCGATCGTCGCGGCCTTGAAGGGGCGCGGGGCGGCCAGCGTGCGGTCGCTCGTCCTGCTGCGGAAGCGGGGCAGGGGGGAGGTGGCGATCGAGCCGGATTTCGTCGGCTTCGAGATCCCCGACGTGTTCGTCGTCGGCTATGGGCTCGACTTCGATGGCACGCTCCGGCAGCTCGACCATGTCGCCGCCCTCGACGAGGCCGACATCGCCGCGGCCCGTGCCACCAAGCCCCCCCTCGACGTGCCATGACCCATCCCGGCCGCCGACCGATCCTCCATCTGATGCGTGGGCTCGATCCCGTCGGTACCGGCCGACAGGTCGAGCTCGCCGCCGAGGCCTGCCGCGCCGCCGGGCACGACGTGCAGATCGCCGTCGCCGCCGGAGCCGGCAGCTGTGCCGGCCGCCTCGCCCGGGCCGGGTTTGTGGTCCACACGCTTTCGCGCCGACCGCGGCCGGGGTTCACCTCGGCCCTGGAGTTGGTCCGGCTCGTCCGCGAGATCCGCCCCGCTGCGATCGTCGCCTGGGGAAGGGGGCAGGTGGCGATTGCTGCCGCTGCCCGTCGGGTTGCTCCCGGTCCGGCGGTCGTGGCCGTCGTCGGCCTTTTCCCCCGGGCCGGGCTCGAGACCTGGGGCCTGCGACAGGCCGACCGCGTCGTCGCGACGACGGCCGGCGTGGCCGAGGCCTGCCGGCTGGCGGGGGTTTTGGAAACGGCGATCGACGTCGTGCCACCGGGGATCGAACCGGTCGCCGGGAATGGCCTGTCGCGCGGGCAGGTGGCGGCCCGCCTCGGACTCCGCCCCGATACGGTGTGGACGCTCTGTGTCGCCCCACTCGATCCGGCGACCCACGTCGACCGGCTCCTGTGGGCGATCGATCAACTCGGTGTCGTCCACCGGGGGCTCGAGCATGTCCTCGTCGGCGCTGGTCCCCACTTCGCCCGCGTCCGCCGTCGTGCCCGGCTCCAGCATTGCGCCGAGCGGTTGTTCGTCTACCCGTCGCTCGATTGTCTCCCCGATCTCCTTCCCCGCGTCCGCGTCGTCTGGCAGCCGGGGGAGGTGGCAGGCGCCGGCTGCGTCCTCGACGGGATGGCCCATGGTGTCGCCGCGGTGGCGGTCGAGAGCGACGCGGCAGCCGCCCTCGTGGCCGATGACCAAAGCGGTCGGATCGTGGCGGCCGATCCGATCAGCGAGTTTCCCCGCCGCGCCCTCGGCATCATCGAGGACGATTCCCTCGCTGCCCGCTACGGATCAGCGGCGCGGGCCCGGGCGGTGGCGGAGTTCCCGGTCGCCCGCTCGACCGCGGCATTGCTTGCCTCGATCGAGCGGGCGTTGACTCTGAAGCCGGGCCGTGGCTGACGACTTGGCCGTCAGCCACGACCCAAGAAAAAAACCTCACGCATCGAACGCCGCAAAGATCTTCGCAAACTCAAACGCCGTCTGGACGATCCCGGAGTCGGTCGCCGCTGCTTGTCCGGTGAACCTGGTGCCGGCGACATCCCTGTTGATCGACCAGAAACCGAGCATCCCGATCTTCCGTTGCTGGGCGAACGCGACGACCTCCCGTGCCTCCGTCTGGTCGAAGACCTCGGTGGTGTCGTCGTTGACACCGATCATCGGCGTGATCCCGATCATGCTCCAGAGTTGGGTGTCGGTCTTCGTTGCACCATACACTCCTTGCATCTGCGCGAAGGTCGAGGCCGCGGCCTGGATCGCGTAGTCGCCCATCTTCCCAGAGGGATTCGGGGCGGCCCACGAGCCGTAGTCCATCGCCATCACGTTCACCCCGGCGAGCGAGACGCCGTTTTTCACCGCCGACTTGAGCACCGCAACACCATCGACGGTCAATCCCTGCGGCAGCACCGGGAGCGTCACCCAGACATCGACGGCTCGACCGACGGCGGCGAGATCCTTCTGCATCGCCGCCACCGCCTGCCACCGTCGCTCGACACTCGCCGGATCGGCCACGGCAGCCCCCTCGATGTCGAAGTCGATCCGCCGCAGCCCATAGGCATCGACGACTGATCGGTAGGCGTTTTTGAGCGCCGTCACATCGGTGAGCTTCTGGGCCAGTTCAATCCCTGCCGCACCGCCGAACGACACCGAGACATCCCCGCCCGCTCGACGGACGCCGACGATCGCGCTGCGGAGCTTGGTCTCGTAGTCGCCACCGCTGTTCACGCCGTATTCGGCATACCCGCCCCAGGCCGGCTTGCCTGAAGGATCGGCGGTGATGAAGGCGAGGGTGTAATGGCGGGTCGACGCCGCCGACACGAGCCCCGCCAGATCGATCATCGGGTAGAGCGTCATGTCGACATACGGCGCCGAGGCATGGCTGCCCCAGACCGTGGCAGCCGCTGGCGTCAGCGGGGCCGGCGGCGTGGCGGTCGTGGTGCCACCGGTGGTCGTGGTGCCGGTCGTGGTGCCGGTGCCACCACCGGAGGAGGTCGAGCCGCCTGATGTCGTGCCCCCCGTGCCTGTCGGCGCCGTTGTCACGGTGCCGGTGAGGCTGACGAGCGTGACCTTCGCCGACGCACCGCCGGGGGTTCCTCCGAAGCCGATGGTCGCCGAGGTCCCGGCGGCGAGGCTGTCGTTCCAGGCCGCCGGTTTGACGACATACCGATTGCCGACGTGGCTCTCGATCGAGCCGTTCCAGATCGAGCCGATCTGGCCGGCGAAATCGAACGTCGCCCGCCAGTTGGTGAGCGTGCCGGCGGAGGTGTTCGTGATCTTCACCTCCCCGTTGAACCCACTCCCCCAGTCGGTCGTCACGGCGAAGGCGAGCGTCCCGACGCTGCCGGTCGTGGTCGTCGTGCCAGCGCTGGTGCCACTGGTCCCGGTGGTCGTGCCCGTCGTGCCGGTGGTCCCGCTGCCGGTGGTCGTGCCGGTCGATCCGGTGCCCGTCGGTATCGCGGTCAGCGGTTGGCCGTTGAGGAGCCAGTTTGTCGGCGTCGGCGGGCCGCTCGATCCGGGCGAGGCCACGAACCCGATGCCGACGGTGCCACCGACGGGGAGCGTGGCATTCCACCCGGCGTTGGTGATCGTGTACCGCGTCCCGACATGCGACACCACGGCGCCGTCCCAGACGCTCGTGAGGTTGGCCGCGAGATCGAACTGGACCGTCCAGTTCGGCACGGCGACGACGTCCTTGTTGGCCAACTGCACCTGGCCCTGGAACCCGCTCCCCCAGTTCTGGGTGACCGTGTAGGTGGGGATGACGGCGGTCATCACCGCCCGCCCCTCCAGCGATTCCAAGCCAACGACATGCCGGCAGCGCCCGCGGGCACCGCGGCCTCCGGCCCCGCGCCGCCTGCCGCCGAACCTCGAGCCGATCAGCCCGGTCCTGAGGAACCGGGCGAGAAACCATCCGCGTCGCGTGAAAATGCCCATGGTCGAATCCTCCGAAGAAAGGATTCCCATTCGGGCCATCAGCGCGTCGAAATCGTGATGCCAAGAAACCGATGGCCACCGCGACGCCGACGCACCGAGACGGTCCGTCAGGATCCAGCCAGTAGCCTTGCCCCAAACTCGATTCCACCCCATTCCTTCCGGCGAGTCAACGATTCGGTCGCTGGTCACGCCGGCGTCGTGATTGCCGCCATCACGGCGCCGCGGGGGCGCGCGCGGATCTCGCCATCCTCGGCGACCAGTTCGCCCCCCTTGTAGACGCGGGCCGGCACCGCAAACATCCGCGCCAGGTCGGCATCGGGACGGTAGAGGACGACATCGGCATCAGCGCCGGGGCCGAGATGCCCTTTGTGCGGCAGCCCCGCGATCCGCGCCGGGGCTGCCCGCGTGAGGATGCACAATTCCTGGAGGGAGTACTCGCGCGTCAATCCCCCCAGCGGACTGCGGTTGCGGACGGCCGGGTGGATCCGCGCGAAGGCCTCGCGCCGGAACGGTTCGTCGCCGAGGAGCTTCATGAGGAGCGGGTAGGCGAGGAAGTGGGCGCCGTTGGGATGATCGGTGGAGAGCGCCGCGCGCCACGGATCGGCGAGCCGCAGATACCACTCCAGCCCGATTGCCCACTGCCAGGCATGGATCAGGCTCTTCTCGCGGTAGCGGATCGGCATCACGCCGCAGCCCCCGGCGAG
>Ga0114973_10000201_pt1 | contig 42849 bp, 42 predicted proteins | sample M_140807_MF_Meta_FD_87025 | JGI IMG/M metagenome (GOLD analysis project Ga0114973, IMG submission 87025) | Freshwater microbial communities from Lake Montjoie, Canada to study carbon cycling - M_140807_MF_MetaG | ecosystem: Environmental > Aquatic > Freshwater > Lake | place: Lake Montjoie... | reverse complement strand
GTGACATCGGGATACTGCGCCACCGGCAGACCGAGGAGCGCGACGCCGCCGAGGATCAGGATCACGACGGAGAGCACCGTCGCGAAGATCGGCCTGTCGATGAAGAAGTGGGACATCGGGGCTGCATCCGGCCTGGGTCAGGGCTGCATCGGGGCCTCGGTGGGCAGCACGGTGGCGCCATCCCGGGCCCGCTGCAGGCCGCCGACGACCACCAGGTCGGAGGCGTTGATTCCACTGCCGATGACACGCAGACCGCCGTCGACGAAGGTCGGCGTCACGGTGCGGTGCTCGACCCGCCCGTCGGGGCCGACGACGGCGACGTACTTCCGGCCCTGATCGGTGCCGATCGCCCGGTCGGCCACGAGCAGCGCCGGCGTCGGATCCCCGAACGGCATCCTGACGCGGATGAACATCCCGGGGGTGATCAGCCGGTCATGGTTGGCGAGGACGGCCCGGCAGCGGACGGTGCCCGTGGCGGCCTTCACGGCGACGTCGACGAAGTCGAGGACCCCCCGCTGCGGATAGCCCTCGTCGGTGACGAGTCCAAGGTCGACCGGAATCGCGAGGTCCTTGATGTTCCGCCATTCGACATTGGTGCCGGCTGCCGAGTCGGCGCGGAAATCCTTGATCGCCCGCTCCCGAGACACGAGCAGCGAACGCTCGTCGGCATTGAAGTAGACGTGGATCGGGTCGGTGCTCACCACCATCGTCAGCGGCGTCGCCGAACCGGAGACGCCCGAGACGAGATCCCCCACGTTCACCCGCCGCGTGCTGATCCGGCCGTCGAGCGGTGAAACGACCTGGCAGAAGCCGAGGTCGAGTTCGGCCTGGGCGAGCGAGGCCCGGGCCTTGTCGAGCATCGCCTTGGCCATGTCACGCCTGGCAGCGACGATCTCGTACTGCTCCTGCGTGACGGCCCCCCGCGGGACGAGGGCCTGATTGCGGATCACCTCGTTTTCGAGTTCCTTGAGTTCGGCGAGGTTCTTCGCCACCTCGGCCGCGGCCTGGTCGCGGGCGATGCGATAGGGCCTGTCGTCGATGTCGAAGAGCGGGTCGCCGGCCTTCACGTTCTGGCCGTCGGCGAAGTGGATCCTGGTGATGAACCCCGAGACGCGGGCCTTGATCTCGACCGTCTCGACGGCGGCGGCGTTGCCGGTGAACTCGACGTATTCGGTGACCTCTCGGGAGACAGGCCTGGCGACCGTCACCGTCTGCGGCGGCGGCTCGACCAGCATCGGCGCCGGCCGGCCGCAGCCGAGGCAGGCGAGCAGAATGCCGAGCCAGGGCGGTCGAGAGACGGGGCCGATGGCCTGGAAAAATGAACGGTGCATGCTGGAAACGCCGCGAAGAAAAGCGACAACAGGCTGGTATAGTACCAAGTCGAGTGGCGCTGGATTCGAGCCGGCTGATCCGAGGAGCGAGGGCGTGTCGAACGACGAGGCGAAGGAGAAGGAAAACCTGTTCGGGCAGCGGGTCAGCGTCGAGCAGGTCGAGGAGGGGCACGACCTCGCCCCGAAGTTCGACGGAAATGGCCTGATCCCCTGCGTCACCACCGACCTCCATTCGGGCGAGGTTCTGATGGTGGCGGTGATGAACCGCGAGGCACTCGCCAGGACGATCGAAACCGGCGAGGCCCACTACTGGAGCCGCAGCAGACAGCAGCTCTGGCACAAGGGGGCCACCAGCGGCCTCGTGCAGAAGGTGGTCGAGATGCGGATCGATGATGACCAGGACTGCGTCTGGCTCCGGGTCGAGATCGCCGGCGGTGCAAGCTGCCACGTCGGCTACCGCTCCTGCTTCTACCGCAAGGTGCCCGTGGGTGCGGAGCGACGCCAGGGAACGGCGCTCGAGTTTCTCGAACACGAGAAGGCCTTCGATCCCAAGGCCGTCTACGGCGACGCCCCGAATCCCACCCAGCTGTGATCAGCCAACACGAGGAGCCCCTGCCCGCGGCTGATTGCGAGGGTATGATTCAGGGATTCCTCACTGGACCGATCCCGATGCTGACCCCCGCCCAGATCGCCGAAACCTATTTTCTCGAGTCGCGGCATCAGCTCCTCGAGATCGCCGCCTACCTCGATCGCTACGACGCCGCCGTGGACCGCGATGGCGGCCAAAGCGGCCATGCCGATGCCGAGAAGAAGCTTGCGCTGATCCGACAGGCGCTGGGCATCGTCGCCGAAACGAAGCCCTCGCAGGAGCGGACCGTCGCCCTGCTCGAACTCTTCGCCAGAGTCTAGCCTCGGAAGCCCAGGGAACGGTCGCCATGCAGATCATCCAGCCCCATTACCATGCCATCGCCCGGACCGCCCAGGACTACGAGCGGATGGCGATGAGCGGTGTCGTCGCCGTGGCGGAGCCCGCCTTCTGGGCCGGCTTCGATCGGCTCTATCCAGAGACGTTTCTCGACTACTTCCGCCAGATCAGCGAGTTCGAGCCGACCCGGGCCGCCCAGTACGGCATCCGCCACTTCTGCTGGGTGGCGGTGAACCCCAAGGAGGCCGAGAACCCCACGCTCACCCGCGAGGTCCTGAGGCACTTCCCCGAGTTTTTCGCCAAGCCCACCGTGCTCGGCGTCGGCGAGACCGGCCTGCACAAGTCGACGAAGAACGAATGCGAGTCGCTCGAGGCCCATGTCGAGGTAGCGATGAAGCATGGGCAGCTCGTGCTGATCCACACGCCCCACCTCGCCGACAAGGCCCACGGCACCAAGCGGGTGCTGGAGGTGCTCGCCGGGATGAACGTCGACCGCGAGCGGATCTGGATCGACCATGTCGAGGAGCAGACGATCAAGCCCTGCCTCGACGCCGGCTACTGGGTGGGCTTCACGCTCTATCCGATCACCAAGTGCTCGCCCCGGCGGGCGGTCGACATGCTGGAGAAGTACGGCAGGGAGCGGATCCTCGTCAACTCGTCGGCCGACTGGGGGCCGAGCGACCCGTTCACGCTCCAGGAGTGCATCCTCGAATACCGCCGCCGCGGCCACTCGCTGCAGGAGGCGATCGAGGTCTTCCACAACAATCCCTGCCGGTTCCTCGGCCAGAACCCGAAGTTCGACATCCTGCCGATCCGGATCGAATCGATCGCCGACGCGGCCGTCCATGCCTGATTCCCGACAGACCCACGACCGCATGGCCGCGAAATCTGCAACACGTCTTTCTCTCGTTCGGCAACTCCGCTTCTGCGCGGGGCACAGGCTCCTGGGGCACGAGGGCAAGTGCGCCTTTTTCCACGGTCACAACTATCGGGTCGACATCGAGGTCGAGGGCGTCGGCGACGGGGGCCTCGACAGCGTCGGCCGGATCGTCGACTTCTCGCTGGTCAAGCGGCGGATGCTGGGCTGGCTCGACGAGCACTGGGACCATGCATTCCTGATCTGGGAGGCCGACGCGAACGCCCTCGCCGCCATCCGGGCCGTCGAGCCGACCAGGTATTTCCTGATGCCCTCCAATCCGTCGGCGGAAAACATGGCCCGCTACCTGCTCGAGGTCGTCGCCCCGGAGGTGCTCGGTGATCTCGGCGTGGTGGCCAGAAGGGTGACCGTCTGGGAAACTGAAGAGTCGTGCGCCATCGCCGCGCGTTGAGACACGGCATCGATGAGAACCGCCATGACGATCGAAGGCTCATTTCCCACGACCCGGCTGCGACGCACCCGGCAGCACCCCTGGCTGCGGGCCCTGGTCGCCGAGACGACGCTCTCCCCGGCCGACCTGATCTGGCCGATCTTCGTCCACGACCATGAGGCCAGCATGCCTGTCGGGAGCATGCCGGGCGTGGAGCGGCTTTCCATCGACGGCGTCGTCAAGGCAGCCTCCGAGGCCGTCGCGCTCGGGATCCCGGCGATCGCCCTCTTTCCGGTCGTCGAGTCCTCCCGCAAGTCGGACGACGCAGCCCATGCCCTCGATCCAGAGAATCTCGTCTGCCGGACCGTGCGGGCCGTGAGAAGGGAGTGCGGCGACGCGGTTGGCATCATCTGTGACGTGGCCCTCGACCCCTATACGAGCCACGGCCACGACGGTCTGCTCGAGGGCGGCCGGATCCTCAACGACGAGACGGTCGCCGTGCTCACCCGACAGTCACTCCTGCTCGCCGAGGCCGGCTGCCATGTCGTCGCCCCCTCCGACATGATGGATGGCCGCATCGGGGCGATCCGCGGGGCGCTCGACGCCGCAGGCCGGCAGGATGTCTGCATCCTCTCCTACGCCGCGAAATATGCATCGGCCTTCTACGGTCCCTTTCGCGACGCCCTCGGCAGCGCCGCCGCACTCGGCAGCGGCGACAAGAAGACCTACCAGATGGACGTCGCCAACTCGGACGAGGCGATCCGCGAGGTGGGGCTCGACCTCGTCGAGGGAGCGGACATGGTGATGGTGAAGCCGGCCGGCACGGCGCTCGACATCATCCAGCGGGTGAAGCGGGAATTTCGGGTGCCGACGTTCGCCTATCAGGTGAGCGGCGAGTACGCGATGATCCAGGCCGCGGCCGCCAACGGCTGGATCGACGGCGGGCGGGCGGCCCTCGAGAGCCTGCTTGTCATCCGCCGGGCAGGGGCAGACGCGGTTTTGACCTATTTCGCACCTGCGATCGCCCGATTTCTTGCCCTCACGAAATCCTCACATTAGAACTGAGGGTCTGGCGTCCACCACCCACTCGGGTGGTATTCTGGCTGCCATTCCGCAGGTTCGGACGTCGCTCGATCTCCGTCCTGCGATCGCTTTCCGCGGCAGGATGAAGGGTGATGGAATCGGCAACGGCGTCGCTGGCAACGCTCACTGCGGAAAGGGCCGAGATGCTCGCGCGGCAGCCGGGCGTTCTTTCGCTCGACTCAGTTCGCGTGATCAGCGATGAGGTGGCTCGGATCCTCTCCCGGCATCGTGGTACGCTTTCGCTCAACGGCCTGACCGAGCTTTCGACGGCCGCCTGTGTCCGGCTCGCGGCACACCGCGGCAACCTGCTGCTCAACGGCCTCCAGACCCTCTCGGCCGACCAGGCCACTGCCTTCTCGCGGCATCTCGATTGGCTCAATCTCGACGGCGTCAGCGAACTCTGCGATGAGGCTGTCACGGCGTTGGCCCACCACCAGGGGATCGTAAGCCTGGCCGGCCTGCGGAAGGCGTCGCCGTCGGCCCTGGCAAAGCTCCGCAGGCAGCCGCAGTTTCGCCTGCCGCCGGCACTGCTGGCCCGCTGACGGCAGCCATGGATCGCGAAGCGAGCGGACATGCAGTGAACGGAGGCCCGGAGGGCCGACGTGAACGTCCGGCGAGAGGATATGGGCAACCCTGACCCACGTGAGACACTGTTACTCAAAGGCATGACAGGCTGAAGCCTGTCCCACTTCGGGCAGCGTCAGGCCGGTCTGAATGCCGTCAGGCGGGCGGGGTCTGTCTCGAGTCGCGGTGCGTCGGGGATGCCTGTCTGGATCAGATCGATGCAGTAGGGAATCGCTGGGAAAACAGCGTCGAGGCACTCGCGGATGCTCCGCGGCCGCCCCGGGAGATTGACCACGAGCGTCCGGCCGCAGACGCCCGCCGTCTGCCGGGAAAGGATCGCCGTCGGCACGTGCCGCAGCGAGACCTGCCGCATCAGTTCGCCAAAACCAGGCAGCATCCGCATGCAGACGTCCTCGGTCGCCTCGGGCGTCAGGTCGCGGGGGGCTGGGCCGGTGCCGCCGGTGGTGACCACGAGGCAGCAGCCCTCGCCGGAAAGACCCCGGATCGCGGCGGCGATCTGGCTCCTCTCGTCGGGCACGATCCGCTCCCGCGGCTCCCACGGGGAGGCGAGCACCTCGGCGAGGTAGGACCGAATCGCCGGGCCACCTTCGTCCGGGTATTCGCCGCGGCTGGCCCGGTCGGAGACGGTGAGGATGCCGATGATGGCGGTCTGATCGTGCGTCGGCATTGGAGTGGCGGGATCAGATCGCTCCCCGGGACCCGAGCAGTGCGATCAACGCTTCGACGCACTTCGCCACGGGCCACTCGTGCGTGGGCAGCACGAGGTCGGGGTTGGCGGGGGGCTCGTAGGGGGCCGAGACGCCCGGAAAGTTCGCCAGTTCGCCCCGATCCGCCAGGGCGTAGTGGCCGTCGCTGTCCCGCTCGCGGCAGACCTCGAGCGGGGCCGAGAGGTGCACGACGATGAACCGTTCGCTGCCGACCCGCTCGGCCGCCTTCCTGCGGACCTCCTCGTCCGGGGCCACGAACGCCCCGATGCAGATCAGGCCCGCGTCGTTGAAGAGTTTCGCGATCTCGACGCTGCGACGCAGGTTTTCGCTCCGCTCCGCGGCGCTGAAGCCGAGATCCTTGCTGATGCCCAGTCGCATGTTCTGGCCGTCGAGAACGACCACGGCCCGGCCGAGGTCGAAGAGCCTCCGCTCCAGCGCCCGGGCGAGGGTCGACTTGCCCGAGCCGGTGAGGCCGGTGAGCAGAAGCGTTGCCGGCTGCTGTCCGAACCGGGCCGACCGCTCCTCAGCCGTCACACCGCTCGACTCCGCATGCAGATGCTCCGCCGTCGGCGATTCGCCCCAGTGGTCGGCCGCCGCCTCGTCCGACCCGCGGTCGAGGATCATCCCGGCGGCGACCGTGGCGTTGGTCAGGCGGTCGATCATGATGAACCCGCCCGTCGAGCGGTTCCGCCGATAGGCGTCGAACGCGATCGGGCTGGTGAGGGTGATCCCGCAGCGGCCGATCTCGTTGAGCCCGAGGGTCGGGGCCGGCTGCCGGTGGAGCGTGTTGACGTCGACCCGGTACCGCAGGGTGCTGACAGCGCCGGGCACCACCTTGCTCGTCTGCTTGAAGAGGTACTGCCTGCCGGGCAGGAGCGGCTCTTCGCTCATCCAGACCAGCGTGGCCTCGAACTTCTGGTCGACCTTGGGAACGTTGCCGGGACGGACGAGCATGTCGCCGCGGCTGGAGTCGATCTCGTCCTCGAGCGTGAGCGTCACCGACTGCGGGGCGAACGCCTCCTCGAGTTCGCCGTCGAAGGTGACGATCGACCTGATCCGGCTCTTCTTCTTGGAGGGGAGCGACATCACCTCGTCACCCCTGCGGACGATGCCCGAGGCGACCGTGCCGGCGAAGCCGCGGAAGTCGAGGTTCGGCCGCAGCACCAGCTGCACCGGAAAGCGGAAGTCCTCGAGGTTGCGGTCGGAGCCGATGTAGACCGTCTCCAGAAGCGGCATCAGCGGCGACCCGGTGAACCAGGGCATGTTCGGGCTCTGCCCGACGACGTTGTCCCCCTTGAGTGCGGAGATCGGCATGAAGTGGACGTCGGGCAGTTCGAGCCGCGAGGCGAAATCGACGTATTCCGCCTTGATCCGCTCGAACACCCGCTCGTCGTAGCCGACGATGTCCATCTTGTTGATGGCGACCACGATGTGGCGGATGCCGAGCAGCGACACGATGAACGAATGCCGCTTCGTCTGCGGCAGCACGCCGTGGCGGGCGTCCACGAGGATGATCGCCAGGTCGGCCGTCGAGGCCCCGGTCGCCATGTTCCGGGTGTACTGCTCGTGGCCGGGCGTGTCGGCGATGATGAACTTCCGCTTGTCGGTGGAGAAGTAGCGGTATGCGACGTCGATCGTGATCCCCTGCTGCCGCTCGTCCTCGAGGCCGTCGGTGAACAGCGCGAGATCGACCTCCTCGCCCGTCGTGCCATACCGGGAGGTGTCCTTCTTGATCGCCGCCAGCTGGTCTTCGTAGATCATCTTCGACTCGTAGAAGAGTCGGCCGATGAGCGTGCTCTTGCCGTCGTCCACGCTCCCGCAGGTGATGAACCGCAGAAGTTCCTTGCGCTCGTGCTGCGCGAGGTATTCGTCGATGTTCGTGGCGATCAGGCTGGATTGATGTGACATGCGTGTTGGTGATCAGGACAGCCGCAACTGCCGTTCAGCGGCCGCAGGTCCGCTGCAACGGCGGGCGTCGACTCAGAAATATCCCTCGCGCTTCTTCTTCTCCATCGAGCCAGCCTCGTCGGAGTCGATCAGCCGGCCCTGCCGCTCGGAAAACGTGGTCAGGAGCATCTCCTGGATGATCTCGGGGAGTGTGGTCGCATTCGAGTCGACCGCACCCGAGAGCGGGTAGCAGCCGAGCGTGCGAAACCGCACCCGGCGGATCTCCGGCCGCTCGCCGGGCTCGAGCGGAAGCCGCTCGTCGTCGACCATGATCATCACGCCGTCCCGCCAGACGATCGGCCGCTCGGCCGCGAAGTAGAGCGGCACGATCGGGATCTGCTCGAGGTGGATGTACTGCCAGACGTCGAGTTCGGTCCAGTTGGAGAGCGGAAAGACGCGGATGCTCTCCCCCTTCCTGACCTTCGTGTTGTAGAGGCTCCAGAGTTCCGGCCGCTGGTTCTTCGGATCCCAGCGGTGGAACTCGTCACGGAAGGAGAAGACCCGCTCCTTGGCCCGGGATTTTTCCTCGTCGCGGCGGGCCCCGCCGAAGGCGGCATCGAACTTGTATGTATCGAGTGCCTGCCGCAGGGCCTGCGTCTTCATGACGTCGGTGTGGACCTTGCTGCCGTGGGTGATCGGGTTGATCCCCTTGGCCCGGCCCTCCTCGTTGACGTGCACGATCAGCCTGAAGCCGAGTTCCTTAGCGACGTAATTGTCGCGGAGGGCGTACATGTCCCTGAACTTCCAGGTCGTGTCGATGTGCATCAGCGGGAAGGGGGGCTTCGCCGGAAAAAAGGCCTTCTCGGCGAGCCGTACCATGACCGCCGAATCCTTCCCGATCGAATAGAGCATCACCGGGTTTTCAAACTCGGCCGCGACCTCGCGGATGATGTGGATGCTCTCGGCCTCGAGCTGTCGGAGGTGGGTGAGATTGTAGGTCGTCATCGCGGGCTGGTGGGGGGCGGGGGGTGACGCCGATACTTTAGGTCAAACCGGGAAATCGCCACAATCGCACCCGCGAGCACCCCTGCCGACCGCCCGTCTCGAGGGATGATTCAGGACAGGCCGTCGCGAAACGCGTCCGCCTGCCGCCTGATCCCGCGGAGTTCTTCGGCCTCCTTGCGGTCGAGGTTCTTGAGCTGCATCGTCATCCGGGGATTTTTCCTGAGCAGTTTCTCGTGCCGGGCGAGGAAGTCCCAGTAGAGTGTCGTGAAGGGACAGGCGTCGGGGCCGCTCGCGACCTTCGGCTTGTAGCGGCAGCCCTTGCAGGCGTTGCTCATCCGCTCGATGTAGGCCCCGGTGGCGCAGTAGGGCTTCGAGGCCATCACGCCGCCGTCGGCGAACTGGCTCATTCCGAGGGTGTTTGGCAGCTCGACCCACTCCACGGCGTCGACGTAGACGGCGAGATACCAGCGGTGCACCTCCTCGGGCCTGACGCCGGCGAGCATCGCGAACAGGCCGGTCACCATCAGCCGCTGGATGTGATGGGCATAGCCATATCGCAGTGTCTGCGAGAGGGCATCCTTGAGGCAGTTCATCTCGGTTGCGGCAGTCCAATAAAAATCGGGCAACGACCGGTCGGCGGCGAGCCCGTTGCGGCGGGCATACTCCGGCATGAACTGCCAGTAGACGCCGCGGACGTACTCCCGCCAGCCGAGCACCTGGCGGATGAATCCCTCGGCAGCCTCGAGCGGCACGAGCCCGTTTCGCCATGCCCGCTCGGCGCCGGCGACGACATCCCGCGGGTCGAGCAGCTTCATGTTCATCGCCTGCGAGAGTCGCGAGTGATAGAGCCAGGGCTCGCCGGTCCAGATGGCGTCCTGGTATCTGCCGAACTGTCCGAGCCTGTGAACGAGAAAGTCTTCGAGCGCGGCCCGGGCGTCGTCGGGCGTCACTGGCCAGTCGAAGCCGTCGAGGTCGCCGGGGTGGCTGGCGAACCTGGCGTTTACGAGATCGATCGTGGCACGCGTGACCGCATCGGGTTCGAACCGCCGCGGTGCCGGAAGCCTGCCGGGGCCGGTTTTTGGAAAGGCCCCGCGATTCTCGGTGTCGTAGTTCCATAGGCCACCGGCGGGCTCGCCGTCGTCCATGAGCACGCCGAATCGTTCCCGCAGCGGCCGGTAGAAATATTCGAGCCGCAGCTGCTTCCGCCCCCGGGCGTGGGCTACGAAGTCTTCCCGGGTCGTGAAAAAATGCCTGTCAGCACGCACCTCGAGCGGGATGCCCGCCTCCCTTGCGACAGCCTCGAGCGCCTGCCACACCCGCCACTCGCCCGGCTCGACGACGATCAATCGCTCGGGCGGACAGCCGGCCTGACCACGTGCCGAGAGACTCGCGAGCAGTGCTTCGGCAAGCGACCGCGGCTCGTGGGGCTCGGTCCGCGGCGAAAGTTCCCGGTAGTCGACCTCGATCCGCTCGGCCTTCAGCCTGTCGCGGAAGTGCCGCATCGCGGCGAGAAAGACGGCGATCCTGGCCTTATGCGACCAGACTTGGGTCGACTCCTCGGCAACCTCCGCCATCCAGGCCCGGTCGTGGCCACGACGGAATCCGTCGAAGGCCGCGCTGCCGCGATCGAGTTGGTCACCGAGCACGATGACAAGGTTGCCGGCCATGCGGGATTGGTTATACACGGCTGGATCCATCCAACCACGCCGCAGGACCCCGTGAAGCCGAAATTCAAGCTGGACGACTGCGAGCGGCACGGACCTGGCTCGGCCGCCGAACTGCTGCTCGTCGAGGGCGATTCGGCCGCCGCCTCCGTCGTCTCCGTCCGTGACCCGGTCCGCCAGGCCGTCCTCTGCCTGCAGGGCAAACCGCTCAACGCAGGGCGTGCCAGTCCGAGGCGGGTGGCCGCCCATCCGCTGTTTCGGCTCGTCGCAGACGCGCTTGGTGCACCTCTTGGCGTCGCTGTCGATCCGGCCCAGCTTCGCTTTGAGCGGGTGCTGCTTCTGATGGACCCCGACGCCGACGGGATTCATTGCGGTTTGTTGATGCTGATGTTTTTTTACCGTTGGATGTTGCCGCTGCTCGACAGCGGTCGGGTGATGATGGTGCGGCCGCCCTGGGGTGAGATCGTTGCGGCCGACGCGGCCTCGCCACTGCTGGCATTTTCAGATGCCGAGTTTCAGTCTTTGGCGGCCGCCCACCGCGATCGTCCCGGCACGCTCATCCGCCGCTTCCGGGGCCTTGCCGGCATCGATCCCGGGCTGCTGCTGAAAACCTGCGTCAACGCCGGCTCGCGGCGGGCCGTCAGCGTGCAGCCTGCCGAGGTCGAGGCGATGACGAGGTTCTTTGGTGGCTTGCATTCCGCCGAGCCGCCGCATAATTTTTTATTCCAGGAGCAGTCAAAAATCGGCCGGCGGGATTTCGCCGACAGCCGGGGAGACGCAGGCTGATGCGAAGCAGGCAGTTTTCCCAGACCTTGGACGCTCAAGAAACTGCAGCCGCTGGTGGGTTCCCGGGCGTTTTTCATGGCGGCAGTCAGACTTTCCGGTCATCCCGACATCTGGCCGGCTTCACGCTGATCGAACTGCTCGTTGTCGTGGCGATCATCGGCACGCTCGTCGGCCTTTTGCTGCCCGCAGTGCAGGCGGCCCGAGAAGCCGGTCGGCGGACAGCCTGCGCCAACGGCATCCGACAGTTGGGGCTCGCATTGCACCACTACCATGACCATGCCGGCAGTTTTCCGCCGGGCTGGGACGGGGCGGCCGTGAGTTCCACGCCGCCCGAAAATGGTGACGAACTCCCCGGCTGGGGCTGGGCTTCAAAGCTCCTTCCCCAGCTCGATGCAGGACCACTGCATGACCGGATCGATTTCAGGGCATCCGTCTTCGATCCGGATGGCAGCGATTCGATGGCGGATATCCGCACCTCCGTGATCGCCAGTTTCATCTGCGCCTCCGACACCCGAGGCCCGACCGAAACCGCCGGGGTCTTTGAGGTTGGCGAGCAGGAGGCCCACGGGGAGAACCACGAGCAGCCCCATGCCGTCGACGGTGGAGAACTCCACACGCTCTGCCTGGCCGCCAAGAGCAACTACGTGGGCATGTTTGGCTGGCAGTACGAGCCCGAGACGCGGCCCGCGGGGGGCGACGGGATGTTTTTCCGCAACAGCCGGATCAGTTTTCGGCACGTCTCCGACGGCAGTTCGAAGACGATCATGCTGGGCGAACGCAGTTCCCTTCACGGCGGCAGCCTCTGGGCGGGCGTGCCGGTGGGCGCCGCTGCGATGCAGGCCCGGGTCGTGGGTGTGGGCGACCATGCCCCCAACGGCAGCGAGCACTTCGACGATTTTTCCAGCGGCCACCCCGGCGGCGTGCACTTCGTCTACGTCGACGGCTCGATCCACTTTCTCAACGAGTCGCTCGACGAAACGGTCTACCACGGCCTCTGCACCCGGGCCGGCGGCGAGGCGGTTCCGAGCGACCAGTAAGGCTGGTCGGCCGCGGGCTTTCCCCGAAACCCAGGCGTCGAGCCGGGGATTTGGCGGCTTCTGCAGGCATTTCCCCCGGGCCGGTTATTCCGGCAGACCGGCTGCGGTTCTCTCGGAGAAGCAACCTGCACCTTGGCGAGGAGACATCCCTTGATCGCGTCCCTGAGGCCGGCACCACGCAGACGAACCCGCAGCCTGAAGCGACCGGCGCCGCAGGCGAAGTCGAGCCGACGGGCCGAACTCGCCGAGCGTCGGAAGCAGTTTTTCGCCCGGGAGATCGATTACGTCCCCTGCAGGCAGTTCCTCAAGGCTGACGCCGAGGAACTCGCATCCGTGCCTCCTGCCGATGCCGCGGTCCCGCTCGATCAGCACCACGGTCCCGTGGCCTCGCAGACCCTCTCCCCCTATCTGGCGAGCCTCTACCAGACCCGCCTGCTCACGAAGGACGAGGAGCAGTTTTACTTCCGGCGGATGAACTGGCTGAAGTTTCGCGCCGCCACGACTCGCGGCCGGCTCGACAAAAAGCGGGCCACGCTCCGCCAGGTCGAGCAGGTCGAAGGCTGGCTCGCGGAGGCGGAGACCGTCAAGGCGATCATCATCACCTCGAACCTCCGGCTGGTCGTCTCGATCGCCAAGAAGTTCGTCGACCCGAGCAACTCCTTCGACGAACTCGTGAGCGACGGCAACGTGGCCCTGATGCGGGCCGTTGAGAAGTTCAACTTTTATCTCGGCAATCGCTTCAGCACCTACGCCACCTATGCGATCCAGCGGCACTTCTTCCGGATGTCACACCGTGGACGCCAGTTGCGAAAGCGGTTCGTGGCCGGCGACGAGTCGCTCAAGGACCGTGCCGCCGGTGAGCCGGCTCATCACTACTGTTCCTCGGAGCAGATCGACCTGCTCAAGGGGCTGTTCAGCGGGTTCCTCGGCGAACTCGAACCCCGCGAGCGGCAGATCGTGATGGCCCGGTTCGGCTTCGACGGCAAGCAACCGCGGACGTTTCGCGAACTGGGCAGTTCGATGGGTGTCTGCAAGGAGCGGATTCGCCAGATCCAGACCCGGGCGATGGAGAAACTCCGCGAGATGGCGGCGGAAGCCCGGCTGGAACAGACCGTCGGTGACTGGCTGTGAGCCAATCCGGCCAGGAGACCATCCAGCCCCGGGGTCGCTGTCTCGTTCTCGGGGCTGCAGGAGGTATCGGCTCGGCCCTCTCACGCCGTCTCGTGGCCGGCGGCTGGAGCGTGTTTCTGGCCGGACGCGACGCTGAGCGGCTCGGCGCCCTCGGCTCCGAATTGGGGATGCCCTTCGGACTCGTCGACGCGACCGATCCCGACTCGATCGATGCCTGTGCCGACGCGGCCAGCGCGGCCCTCGGCGGGCTGACGGGGATTGCCAACTGCGTCGGCTCGCTGCTGCTCAAGCCGGCCCATCTGACTTCCACTGCCGACTGGCAGGCGACGATCGCCGCGAACCTCACGAGCGGATTCGGATGCGTTCGTGCCGCGGGCCGCCTGCTGAAGACCGATGGCGGCTCGGTCGTTCTCGTCTCGAGCGCCGCCGCCAGGATCGGACTCTCCAACCACGAGGCGATCGCAGCCGCCAAAGCGGGACTGATAGGGCTTACGCTCTCGGCGGCGGCGACCTATGCCCGGCAAAGGATCCGCTTCAACGCCGTGGCCCCGGGGCTCGTTCGCACTCCGCTCACTCGGGGGCTCGTCTCGAGCGAATTGGCCGAGAAGGCCTCGGTTGCGATGCATCCTCTGGGCAGACTCGGCGAGCCGGACGACGTGGCCCGGGCGATCGCCTGGCTCCTCGATCCAGATCAGGGCTGGATCACAGGGCAGGTGCTTGGTGTCGACGGCGGTCTGGGCGACATCAGGCCGCGGGGCTGAGTTCTGCGGAATCTCGGATGCCCTCGCGGATCGCGGCCGCTATCCTGATGATTGTCGATCTGGCGAATTGGGTGCCGGCCGCAGCCCGCGGCAGCCCAGTTCGAATCCGACGACCAGCCCCCACCCGGAGATGCCCCGCATGACGAACCCCGCCGCGGCCCGCGAGTTTCCGCTCGCCGATCCTTCCGCTCCGCTCGACGAGATTCACCATGTCGCGATCGCCGTGCGAGACGTGGCGGAGGCCGTGGACTGGTATCAGAAGCACTTCCGCTGTGAGATCGGCTATCAGGATGCCACCTGGGCACTGCTCGAATTCGGCAACACCCGGCTGGCGCTCGTGATCCCCGACCAGCATCCTCCGCACATCGGCTTCATCCACCCGCAGGCCGAGGCCTTCGGGCCGCTCAAGGGACACCGCGACGGCACCCGCAGCTGTTACGTGGCCGACCCCTCGGGCAACCCGGTGGAGGTGCTGGCCCCGATCGGCAGCTGATGGACGAACGCAAGAACCGCGGCCGTCCAGACACGACGTCGCTCGTGCTGATCGCAAACCTCGCCGCCACGGCGGTGATGGTGGGCGTGATCTGGTACGTGCAGATCGTGCACTATCCGCTGATGGCCGGCTGGCCCCACGAGGACTTCGGCGTCTGGGAGGCCCGGCACCGCGAACGCACGGCGCTGGTCGTGATTCCGACCATGCTCCTCGAGGGCGTCACGGCAGCGGCGCTCCTCGGCAGCAGGCTCAGGCGGGTGCCCCTCTGGATGCCCTGGGTGGCTGCCTTTCTGCTCGGCCTGGTCTGGGTGAGCACCTTCGCCCTGCAGGTGCCCTGCCACGACCTGCTCTCGATGGGCTGGGATGACGACGTCCATCGGCGGCTCGTCTCGACCAACTGGATCCGCACGATCGGCTGGTCGCTGCGGCTGGGGATCGTCGCCTGGATGTCCGGGCTGCTGTTCGACGACCGACCCGGCTGAAATCGCGGCGAATTCGCCTTGCGGTGGGAATCCCAGTCTGCCTATCTTCCCCGCCTCAAGCGATGCAGTAAGGCATCCACCGTCTGCCCAGCGAGGATTTCAAATGGCCATCACGCTTGCCACGGTTGCCGCCCGCGTCGGCGGAACCCTCCTTGGAAACGCCGCCGGGATCGCGATCTCCGACGCCCGCACGCTGGAAGCGGCCGGGCCCGACCACGTCACGCTCGTCGACCATTCCGACAAGCTCCACCTTCTCACCCGCAGCGCTGCCGCCGCCGCGATCGTGCCTGCCGGATCGGGGCCGCTCGACCGGCCGACGATCGAGGTCGCCGACGTGCATGCCGCGTTCGCCGACCTGATCAGGATCCTGCGGCCAGCCCGGCCTCGGATCCGGGTCGGTATCAGCCCGCAGGCGGCCGTCGATCCGACCGCCCGGATCGCGGCCGACGTCGACATCCATCCGTTCGCCTCGGTCGGCCCCGAGGTCGAGATCGGCCCGGGAGCCACGATTCATTCGGGCGCGAGGATCCTCGCCGGATGCCGCATCGGCGCCGGCAGCGAGGTCTTTCCCAACGCCGTGCTCTACGAGAATACGTTGATTGGAGACCGCTGCATCATCCACGCCAACGCCGTGCTTGGTGCCTACGGATTCGGCTACAAGGTCGCAGCCGGCCGGTATGCGCTCTCCGCCCAGCTCGGCAACGTCGAGATCGGCGATGATGTCGAGATCGGTGCCGGCACCACGATCGACCGCGGCACCTACGGACCGACCGCGATCGGCGACGGCACCAAGCTCGACAACCTCGTGATGATCGCCCACAACTGCCGTCTCGGCAGGCACAACATGATCTGCTCGCAGGTCGGCGTCGCCGGCAGCACCACGACCGGCGACTGGGTGGTGATGGCCGGGCAGGTGGGGGTCCGCGATCACGTCCACATCGGCGACCGTGCGGTCCTCGGGGCCCGTTCCGGCGTCTCGAACGACGTGGAGGCCGGGAAGACGGTGCTCGGTGAGCCGGCGATCGATCTCCGCGACCGCAAGCTGCAGCTGGCCACGATCAGCAAACTGCCCGAGATGAGAAAGGACATCAAGCAGATGGCGGCCCGGATCGAAGCCCTCGAACGGCAGTCCAGCGGGCCGGCCGCCGAAGCCGCCTAGGCAGGATCGGGAGACCAGCCCATGAGCGACCCGCAGACGAGCGAAGGCATGCGATTGGATGGTGAGACGATCGGCATTCTCGCCGGCTGGGGCCGCTATCCGCTCGTGGTCGCCGAAGCGATCCGGCGTCGGGGAGGTCGCACGGCGATCCTCTCGATTCGGGATCATGCCGACGCCGAACTCCGCGGTCTGGCTGACGCCTACGGCACCGTCGGCGTCGCCGAGATCGGCGGCGCGATCGCCTTCTTTCAGAGGCACGGCGCACGCCGGGCAACGATGGCCGGCAAGATCCACAAGTCGAAGCTCTTCGCCCGCGGAGCCTGGCTCCACCATCTCCCCGATTGGACGGGACTGAAAACCTTCTGGCCCCACTTCATCAGCCGTCGGCGGGACAACCGCGACGACTCGCTGCTGGGGGCGATCAGCGCCGCCTTCGATACGGCCGGCGTGACGATCTGCCCGGCCACCGACTTCGCCCCGGAACTGCTCGCGGAGGAGGGGCTGATCGCCGGCCGGCCGCTGACGGCTGCCGAGGAAAAGGACGTGATCTTCGGCTGGAGGCTGGCCAAGGAGCTCGGCAGGCTCGACATCGGCCAGAGCGTGGTGGTGAAAAACCGGGCCCCGCTGGCCCTGGAGGCGATCGAGGGCACCGACGAATGCATCCGTCGGGCCGGCAGGCTCTGCCCTTCCGGCGGCATGGTCGTCATCAAGGTGGCGAAGCCACAGCAGGACCTGCGGTTCGACATGCCGACCATCGGCATCGGCACCCTACAGTCGCTGCGGGCCGCAGGAGCGAGGGTGCTGGCGATCGAGGCCGGCAGGACGATCCTCGTCGATGGCGATGCGCTCGTCGAATTCGCCATCCGCAGCGGTCTCTCGATCGTGAGTTACGTCGACGAGGCAGGCCTGCCTGCGGTCGGCCCAGCCGCGAACAAGGCGGCAAATCCAGCTGCAAACCCGGCCGCACATCAGGCGGCCTGATCGGAAGGGCATATACTCGGGCCCGATGAATCGCATCGTGGCTTTGGTCATGGTCGTGGCGGCAGGGTGGGCGATGTCGCCCCGGGCTGCCCCTGCGCAGCAGACCGATCTGGCCGATCCACCGACGCCGACCCACTACATGGGCCGGGAGATCGCCCGGACGATGCACTTCACCGGGGCGCCCTGGCTCGTCCGCGAGAGCCGGCAGCGGGAGGAGGACTGCCGCATGCTGCTCGAGGCACTCGAGATCCAGCCCGGCCAGAAGGTCTGCGACATGGGCTGCGGCAATGGATTTTACACGCTGGCGCTGGCGCGGCTCGTCGGCCCCAGGGGCCTCGTCTATGCGGTCGACATCCAGCCGGAGATGCTGCGACTGCTGCGGGTGCGGCTCGCCGAGGAGGGGGTGAAGAATGTCCGACCGCTGCTCGGCACGGCGGTCGATCCGCGGCTGCCGTCGGAGAGCTGCGACCTCGTGCTCTGTGTCGACGTCTACCACGAGTTCTCGCACCCGGCCGAGATGCTCGCCCGCATGCACGACAGCCTGCGGGATGGGGGCCGCCTCGTGCTGGCGGAGTTTCGCGGCGAGGATCCGGCGGTGCCGATCAAGCCGCTCCACAAGATGACCAAGGCCCAGGTCCGGGCGGAACTCGAACCGGCCGGTTTCAGACTGGTCCGGGAGTTCGATCGGCTGCCCTGGCAGCACCTGCTCTCTTTCAGCCCCGAGGACCGCCCTGGAGAGCCCTGAGTTTCTCCAGACGTCCCACCGGAGAGGCCCCCGTCGTTTTCCGAGGGCCGTCGGCCGCCACAAGAGGGGAGCCGAAAGAGGGGAGCCGAGCACCGAAATCCCGGCCGGGTGGGAAGGATGGGCGAAAAAGGCGTGAAAATGCGGGAAACAGCTGGAGAAATCGTCTCGTAAAATTCTCACCCAAAAGTTGCGGCCACCCCTCGTTCTGGTAATACTGGAACGGTTCGAACGTCTTTGGGCCGCCAAAAGAAAGCCATTCGCGATCCCGATGTCGATGCGTCCCGCCACGTTCAGCAGTAGCCTCAACGCCTCCCGGCAGCCGTCCGGAGGTTCGCTCGATCCGGCGTTTGCGGATGCTGGTGGTGCCATGGGTGCGGTGGCCACGATCGAGACCAGGGCGGCCAAACCGGCCGCCAATAGCAACTGGGTGCTCGGCAGCAACGCGGCCATGCGGCGGATCGCCCGGTCCGTGGAACGGGCCGCCGAGGTGGAGTGCACCGTCCTTGTCTCCGGTGAAACCGGAACTGGCAAGGAGCTTTGGGCCCGGCTGCTGCATCGCAGCGGCCCCCGACAAAACAAGGCCTTTGTTCCGGTCAACTGCGCGGCCCTGACGCCGTCGCTCGCCGAGAGCCAGTTGTTCGGCCACGAGAAGGGCGCGTTTACCGGCGCCGCGGGCCGATCCCTCGGCATCTTCCGGGCAGCCCAGGGCGGCGTCGTGTTTCTCGACGAGATCGGTGAGATGCCCGCCGAACTTCAGCCGAAGTTGCTCCGGGTGCTGCAGCAGCGGGAAGTGCTTCCCGTGGGCGCCACGCAGCCGGTGCCGATCGACGTGCAGGTGGTTGCCGCGACCAACCGTGATCTCGAAACCGAGGTCGAGAAGGGAACCTTCCGCGAGGATCTCTACTATCGGCTCAACATGATCGAACTGCGGGTTCCGGCGCTCCGCGAGCGGAGCGAGGATATCCCCGAGTTCATCCGCTTCTTTTCCGAGCAGTTCGCCGGGCGGTATCGGCTGCCGGTCTGGGAGCCGACGCCGGAAACGGTGGCCGAATTCTCCGCATTTGATTGGCCCGGCAACGTGCGGCAGTTGGCCCACGTCATAGAGCAGGCCTACGTGCTGCAGGTCGAGCCCCAGTTGCCCATTCGTCGGGACGGAAAGTCCGGCCCGACAGACAGCCCGCTGCCCTGCCTCGACCTCTCAGAACTCCGTCAGCGTGCGATCAGACAGGCCCTCGCCGTGACCCGCGGTCAGAAGGCGAAGGCCGCCAGGCTGCTCGGCGTGCACGCCAACACGATGACCCGGCTGCTCCGAGAGATCGACGGACAGCCTGAATGACCGCTGGCCGACCCGCGTCGCCCGGCCTGGCTTTCTCGCTGCGATCGCTGGCCGCAAGATGCGGAAGCCGACCAGATCAGCGTGGGATCCGGCAGGTGCCCTCTTCGCAGGATCCGGCGATCCGCATCCTGTTGCGGGCGACGAAGCGGTAGGCCGCATTCCAGATCGGCATCGTTCCAGGCAGGTGCAGGAGCAGGGCGAGCGGCCAGAGAAGCGGCAGTTTCCGCGACAGATACCGCACCGCTTCGGCACCGCCGCGGGCCCGCCCCTGCCGATCGACGACATACATCTGGGAGAGCATCTCTTCCGGGCTGATTTCAGGCAGGTCTCGCAGCACCGATGGGTCGTGGAGCGAGACGAAATCGAACCTTCCACCGAGGTCGAGCCGGCGCAGGACCGCGATCTGACTGCGGCAGAATCGGCACTGGCCGTCGTAGATCACCTTGTCTTTGACGGGCCTGTTGGCGACGGTGATCATGGTCGGACTCCCTGGAGGAGAGGCCGTCGGGCGATCAGGAGCTTGGCAGCCCTTTGATCATCTTAGACGGCAGGGTCACGAAGTTGAGGATCGTGACCGCTCCGGCCGAGATCAGGCTCCAGGGAGCCCAGTCCGGGGCCGTGAAGACTTCCGGGCCGCCGCTGCCGTCGAGCGGCAGAATGACCGCCGAATCGATCAGCAGCATCTCCACGCCAACGATGCAGGCAAAGATCCCCGAGGCGAGAAACAGGCTCTTCCACATGGTCGTAGTCGGCGGAGTTCGACGGTGGCCGTTGAATGGCAGGGTGAAACCAGACAGCTTGAAGATTCGACATCCCGACCAGGCCGGCATCAGCAGCCGGAGAAACAGGGCAGGACATGAGGTCTGACGGGATTACGCAGGGGGCGTTCCGGCGTCGCTGGCGAGCGGTGCCACGTCGACGACATCGGTCGAGGGACGGTGGGGTCGCCGGTCGGCGTCGGTCCCTGGCACGATCTGCGGGGATCCGGTGGAGGCCTCGACGATCTCCTGAAGTTCGAGGCCATCGATCACCTCGCACTCCAACAGCCTGCGCGACACAGAATCGAGCGCCGCCCGCCTGGTTTCGAGGATTCGCCTCACCTCGACAATCGCGGAGTCGATGATCCGCCGGACTTCCTCGTCGATCTCGCGGGCCGTCTCCTCGCTGTGGCTCCGGGCGGGTCCCACCTCGGCGCCGGCGGTCGCCAAAAACGGCGACCGCGGGCTCTCCCGATAGGCGACCCTTCCGAGCCGGCTCATGCCGTAGTCCATCACCATCGCCCGGGCGATCTCGCTGGCCCGCTCGAGGTCGTTCTGTGCCCCGGTGGAAACGTCGGAATAGACCATCTCCTCGGCGATCGTGCCGGCCAGCAGCACCTGGATCCGGCTTTCGAGTTCGGACTTCGTCATCAGGTAGCGGTCGTCCTCGGGCCTCTGCATCGTGTAGCCGAGGGCGGCGAGGCCGCGGGGGATGATCGACACCTTGTGGACCGGGTCGGTGTTGGGCAGTGAAAAGGCCACGAGCGCATGGGCGGCCTCGTGGTAGGCGACCCGCTTCTTCTCGTCCTCGTGGATCACCCGCTTCTTTTTTTCGAGCCCCGCCGTGACCCGCTCGACCCCCTCGTTGAATTCCTCCATCCCGACCGAGGTCTTGTTGTTGCGGGCCGCCAGCAGGGCGGCCTCGTTGACGAGGTTGGCGAGGTCGGCCCCGCAGAAGCCGGACGTGATCCGGGCCACCTGTTCGAGGTTGACCGACGGGTTGAGCTTCACCTCGGCCACGTGCACCCGCAGGATCGCCTCGCGGCCACGGACATCGGGACGATCGACGAGCACGTGGCGGTCGAAGCGGCCCGGACGCAGCAGGGCTGGATCGAGGGTTTCGGGCCGGTTCGTGGCGGCCATCACGATCACGCCCGAATTGCTGCCGAATCCATCCATCTCGACGAGCAGGGCGTTGAGGGTCTGCTCCCGCTCGTCGTGACCCCCGACCACGCTCGTGCCCCGGGTCTTGCCGAGGGCGTCGAGCTCGTCGATGAAGATGATGCAGGGAGCCTTCGCCTCGGCCTGCTGGAACATGTCGCGAACCCGGGCGGCGCCGACACCGACGAACATCTCGACGAAATCGCTCCCCGAAAGTCCGAAGAACGGCACGCCGGCCTCGCCGGCGATCGCCTTGGCAAGCAGCGTCTTGCCGGTGCCTGGCGGGCCGACGAGCAGCACCCCCTTGGGGATGTGGCCGCCGAGCACCTGATACTTCTCGGGGCTGCGGAGAAACTCGACCACCTCGCGGAGTTCCTCGACGGCCTCGTCGATCCCGGCCACGTCGTCGAACGTGATGCCGAGGTCCTCCTGGGCATACATCTTGCCGCGGCTGCGGCCGAAGGCCATCGGGCTGCCGGCTCCCCCGAGCCGTCGCATCATCATGTAGAACAGCAGTCCGAACAGGGCCGTCATGAACAGCATCGGCAGCCAATTTCGCCACGGGCTCGGAGCCTCCTCGTAGCGGAATGGAACGCCGTGTTCGGCGAGCAGTTTCGAGAGCTGCCCCTCCGAGTTCTCGCTCGGAAGTTTGGCGGTTTGAAACCTCCGTCGCGGGCCGTTGGCGATCGTGGCCTCGCCCGGCTTGGACGTGGCGGGGTCGAATTCGCGGACCGTCCCTGTGACCTGAAAGGCGCCGATCACGACGTCTTTGAGATCGGCATAGCGGACAGGCTGCCGGCTCGGCTCGGCGCTGCCGGCGATCTCGACCCAGCGCGGCCCCCTGGCCGGCAGATCGGCCTCGGACCCGCGGCGGGTTCCCGATACGCGGATCAGGTTTTCGAGGTCGCTGTAGGAGAGTTCGACGTCGGGGCTGGCGTTGATCAGGCTGAGGGCGAACAGCCCCGCCACGCCGACGGCGATCAGCGACCAGAGGAGATTCGAGCCCCCCAGCGGCGGACGGCGGTCGGACGGGCGGCTGGAAATCGATTTGTTTTTCGGCATGGGGCTCTGGATTGGGGGCGAAAAGACTCGGGGCTTTGGGCGATCCACGGACGGGCCGGGCGGGAACTCATCCTATGCCCGCCCAAACTGTCGGACAAACGCATCCGCTCGGTTGCCGAAGTGGAAGTTTGACCAGCGGAAACCTAGACTTTCCGGTGGTTCTCCATCCGCGCCTCCAGCAGCCCACATGCCGCTCCAACCCAGAACACCCCCGCCGCCGCCTTCAGGCGGCTTGAACGTGGCGGTGCTCGGTTCGACCGGGAGCGTGGGCACAAGCACGCTGGAAGTGATCGCGGCCTCCGAGGGGAGGTTCGTGCCCTACCTGCTCGCCGCCAATCGCAGCACCCGGGCACTCGTCGAGCAGGCGAGGATCTTTCGCCCAGCCTGGATCGTGGTCGCCGATGCGGCGGCAGCTGCCGAGGTGAGCGTTGGAGATCTGCCCGCCGGCACCCGGCTGGCGGTCGGCCCCGAATCGCTCGACGACCTGGTCCGGTCTCCCGACGTAGACAGGGTTGTCTCCGCCATCGTGGGGGCTGCCGGGCTGCGGAGTACCTGGGCGGCGGTCGATGCCGGCAAGGTGGTGGCGCTTGCCAACAAGGAAACCATGGTGATGGCCGGCCCGCAGGTGATGCGACTGGCCGAGAGGACGGGGGCCAGCATCCTGCCGGTCGACAGCGAGCATTCGGCGATCCATCAGGCGCTGCGGTCGGGCGGCCCCGACGAGGTCGAGCGGATCATCCTCACGGCGAGCGGCGGCCCGTTTCGCACCTGGTCTCAGGCGGCACTCGCCGCGGCGACACCGGCCGAGGCCCTCAGACACCCCACATGGTCGATGGGCCGCAAGATCACGATCGACTCGGCGACGATGATGAACAAGGCGCTCGAACTGATCGAGGCCCGCTGGCTGTTCGGGATTCCCGCCGAGAAACTCGGCGTCCTCGTGCACCCGCAGTCGATCGTGCATTCGCTCGTCGAGTTCATCGACGGCTCCGTGATCGCCCAGCTCAGCCCGCCCGACATGAAGCTCCCCATTCAGTACGCCCTTTCGCATCCGCGGCGGCTGCCGGGGCCCGCCCGCCGCTTTGATTTTTCCCGGGCGATCGGCCTGGAGTTCGAACCGCCCGATCCGCAGCGATTTCCCGCGGTGCGACTCGGCCACGAGGCGGCATCCCGCGGCGGCAGTTGCGGCGCCGTGCTCAATGCGGCCAACGAGGAGGCGGTCCGGGGATTCCTCGACGGCGAGATCCGGTTCACCGATATCGCGGACGTATGTGCCCGGGTGCTGGACGAGCATCCATTCCAAGCCGATCCGTCGCTCGACGAGATTCGTCGACTCGACGCATGGGCCAGACAGGAGGTCGTGAAGTGGGTCTGTGTTTGAACGGTTTGGTGCCAGAAGGCATGTTCGCCGCGGCGACCTGGATGGAGTGGGCCCTGAACCCGGCCAGCTGGTGGGTCGTGCTTCAGGTCGCCCTCGGCTTCGGGTTCGTGATCTTCGTCCATGAACTGGGCCACTTTCTCGTCGCCAAGGCCTGCGGCGTGAAGTGCGAGAAGTTCTTCATCGGATTCGATGTCGGTGGACTGAAACTGGCGAGCTTCAAGTGGGGCGAGACCGAGTACGGCATCGGCGCCCTGCCGCTCGGCGGCTACGTGAAGATGCTCGGTCAGGACGACAACCCGGCCGCCGCCGCCAAGGAGGCGGATCGGGCCCGGGCCGCGTTCGAATCGGGCGACCTGCCCCCGGAGCCGGTCTCCGGTCCGCATCCGGCCTGGGATCCCCGCAGCTATCCGGCCCAGACCGTCCCCGAGCGGATGGCGATCATCTCGGCCGGGGTGATCATGAACGTGATCTTCGCGATCCTGATGGCCTCCTGGGCCTTCGGGCTCGGCGTCCGGGAGCTGACCTGTGCGGTTTCAGGCGTCCGCCCCGGCGGTGCCGCATGGCGGGCCGGCCTGCGGACCGGTGACGAGATCACGGCGATCGGAAACAAGAAAAATCCGATCTTTTCCGACCTTCAGAAGGGCGTGACGCTCGGCGATGTCTCGAAGGGGGTCGAGTTCACGATTCGTCGGGCTGCCGACGGCTCGACGAAGGTCGTCACGCTCCGTCCCGACACCGACCTCGGGGTGCCGACGGTCGGCGTGACGAGCCCGTTTTCCCTCACGCTGCCCAAGGACCTGTCGAAGAATCAGGCCAAGAAACCCGCCAAGGATGCTGGCGAAGGGCTCCCCGGCGCGGCTGGAAGGGCCCAGCCGCCGCTGCTGGCGGGCGACACGATCACCGCCGTCGATGGAACCCCGGTGGCTTCCTATGCCGAACTGATCGCCGCCCTCGCCCGGGTGCCCGAGCGACCCGTGAAACTCGCCATCGCCCGCACGGCCGATGGCGGCAAGGCGACAACGCTCTCCGTCGAGGTGCCCGCCCAGGAAGTTCGGTCGACCGGCATGGCGATGACCGCGATGCCGGTGCGGGCGGTGCAGGATGATTCTCCCGCCGCGGCCGCCGGCGTCGAGGCAGGGGACCTGCTCGTCGCGGTCGATGGCGAACCGCTCGGCGACCCGTTCACTCTCGACGCCAGACTGCGAAAGAAGATCGGCTCCGAGATCGAAGTGACCGTCGAGCGGTCGGGTGCCAGGCGTGAGATCCGGATCTCACCCCGCAACGTCACCTGGATTGAGGAATCCCGCTGGCCGGCCAGTCCGGTGTCGCTCTCGTCGATCGGCGTCGCGATTGGCGTCGATGCCGTCGTGGCCGATGTCGATGCCGACGGCCCGGCGGCACGGGCCGGAATCCGGCCGGGCGAGAGGATCACGTCGGTGCGATTCCTCACGCCTGATCCGGAGGAGGCCGACGGCCGGCAGGGGGACGGCCTCGAGCTTTCGGAGGCCTCCCCAAGCTGGCCCTACGTGATGGCGGCACTGCAGCAGGTCGATCCGGGAACCAGACTAAAACTCACCGTCATCGGCGGTGATGGCCGAAGCCGGGAGGTGACGCTCGAGCCTGAGACGAGTCCGGGCAGGTTCGTCGTCGACCGGGGCCTGCTCTTCGAGCCCGTCTATAGGATGGTTCGGGCCGGCTCCTTCATGGCGGCCCTGCGACAGGGATTCGGCAAGGCGATCGACGACCTGTCGCTCGTATACACCTTTCTCCAAAAGATGACCAGCAGCCAGATCAGCCCCAGGATGCTCGGCGGCCCGATCGAGATCGCCAAGCAGGCAGGCAAGTCGGCGGAGGAGGGTTTCAGCCGATTCCTCCTCTTTTTGACGATGCTGAGTGCGAATCTGGCGGTCGTGAACTTCCTCCCCATCCCCGTTTTGGATGGCGGGCATATGGTGTTTCTGGCCTACGAGTGGATCCGCGGCAAGCCTCCGAGCGAGGGCGTCGTGGCGGCACTTTCCTACGTCGGCCTGGCCCTGATCCTGACCCTGATGATGTTCGTCTTCGGTCTCGATCTGGGTCTCATCCCGAGGCGTTAGCGAGAGCGTTGAACGAAGCCATGAGAGCCGCCGCTGCGTCCTTCAGACCCGGCGGCTGGGAGCCCCCGTCCGGGCTCAGGGCTGTCGTCTTCGACGTGGTCGGCACGCTGGTCGAGCCCTCGCCGTCGGTGCCGCAGGCCTATGCGGCCGCTGCCGCACGACAGGGCCTCGAACGCGATCCCGGCGAGATCCGCGATCGATTCGCGGCAGCCTGGCGGCGGCAGGAAGCGGTCGATGCTGCGGCTTCGCCGCCATTCTCCACGAACCGCAGTCGGGAGGCGGCCCGCTGGCGGGCGATCGTCGCCGAGGTCTTCGATCAGCAGCCTGAAACGGACGCCATCTTCGCCGACCTCTGGGATCATTTTGGGCGGGTCGAGGCCTGGCGGCCGCTGCCCTTCGGCAGCGGTCTGATGCGGGCGGCGCTCGATCGCGGGCTGACGGTGGCTCTGGCGAGCAACTTCGACGAGCGGCTCCATGCGATCGCCGGCCTGATCGAACCGCTCTCCTGGGCCGATCAGGTGTTCGCCTCTTCGGAGATCGGATGGCGGAAGCCGGCGGCGGAGTTTTTCCGGACGGTCGAGCGACGCCTCGGATGCAAACCGGGGGAGATTCTGCTCGTCGGCGACGACCCCGATCTCGACATCGCCGCCGGCCGACACGCCGGTTGGCACGTCCTCGGCGTGGCCTAGCCGGCCGGCGATAGAGCGATCCGTCACGGTATCTGGGATTCGCTACTCCGTCTCTTGAGGCATTCGGGAGGGGTTGCCCGTGTGCTCGAGCGGGCTATGGGAGCAAGCGCAGCCATGGATGGCGAAGCGCAGCGGACATGCAGTGAACGGAGGCCCGGAGGGCCGAGGTGAACGTCCGGCGAGAGGATATGGGCAACCCCGAGCAACGCGAGACGCCGATGCTCCAAGCAATAACAGGCTGAAGCCTGTCCCACTCAGGCAGGCCATGACAGGCTGAAGCCTGTCCCACATCGGGCAGGCCATGACAGGCTGAAGCCTGTCCCACATCGGGCAGTAGGAATCACTGCCGATCGGTGCCGGTGTCGAGGACGGCCATGAAGGCCTTCTGCGGAATGTCGACCGAGCCGATGCTCTTCATCCGCTTCTTCCCCTCCTTCTGCTTGGCCCAGAGCTTCTTCTTGCGGGAGATGTCGCCGCCGTAGCACTTGGCAGTGACGTTCTTCCGCATCGCGGAGATCGTTTCGCGGGCGATCACCTTGGTCCCGATCGCCGCCTGGAGGGCCACCTCGAACATGTGGCGGTCGATCTCGCCCCGGAGCTTCTTGACGATCGCCCGGCCGCGGCGGTCGGCGTCGCGGCGGTCGCAGATGATCGACAGGGCGTCGACCTTTTTACCCCCGACGAGGATGTCGAGGCGGACGAGGTCGGCGGGGAAATAGCCCACGAGTTCGTAGTCCATGGTGCCGTAGCCACGGGTCACGCTCTTGAGCTTGTCGTGCATGTCGTAGATCACCTCGGCCAATGGAAGGTCGAAGGTGAGCATCGCCCGGGTCGGCGAGAGGTATTCCGTCTTCAGGTAGACGCCGCGACGATCGGTGCAGAGCTGCATGATCGGACCGATGTGCTCGACCGGCGTGAGGAAGTTCGTCCGCACGATCGGCTGGCGAAACTCCTCGATCTGTCCGGTGTCGGGCACGTCCTGCGGGTTGGTGATGTTGATCGTTTCGCCGTCAGTCTTGAGGATCTGGTAGGTGACGTTGGGGGCCGTCTGGACCAGGTCGAGGTCGGCCTCCTGCTCGAGCCGCTGCTGGATGATCTCCATGTGGAGCAGGCCGAGGAAGCCGCAGCGAAACCCGAAGCCGAGCGCCTCGCTCGACTCGGGGGCGAATTCGAACGAGGGATCGTTGATCGCCAGTTTCTCGAGGGAGTCGCGGAGCTCCTCGAAGTTTTCCCCCTCCGAGGGATAGAGGCCGCAGTAGACCATTCGCTGGGGCGGCTTGTAGCCCGGCATCGGGGAGGCGGCCTGATCGCCGGGGATCGTCACCGTGTCGCCGATGTGGACCTGCTTGACGTCCTTGATGTTGCAGACGAGATAGCCGACCTGGCCGGCCGAGAGCTCGTCGCAGGCCCGGCGCTGGGGCACGAACTGGCCGAGCTCCAGCACCTCGTGGGTGACCCCCGTCTCGAGGAAGCGGATCTTCTGGCCCTTCCGAACGGTGCCGTCGATGAGACGGACATACGTGATCGCGCCCCGGTAGCTGTCGTAGTGGCTGTCGAAGATCATCGCCCGGAGCACCGCCTGCGGATCGCCGGCCGGGGGCGGAATCCGCTCCACGATCGCAGCCAGCAGTTCATCGATGCCGATGCCCGTCTTGGCGCTGGCCCGGATCACCTCCGTGGGGTCGATCGCCAGGCTCTGCTCCATCTCGGTGAGCACCTCGTCGACCCGGGCGTGGACCAGGTCGACCTTGTTGATCACCGGCACGATCGTCAGGTTCTGGTTGATCGCCGCGTAGGCGTTGGCGACGGTCTGGGCCTCGACCCCCTGGAAGGCGTCCACCAGGAGCACCGCCCCCTCGCAGCAGGCCAGGCTGCGGGAGACCTCGTAGTGGAAGTCGACGTGGCCGGGGGTGTCGATGAGGTTGAGCTCGTAGAGTTCGCCGTTGTGGCGGCACTCCATCCGCACGGCCCGGGCCTTGATCGTGATGCCACGCTGCCGCTCGAGCTCCATGTCGTCGAGCATCTGCTCCTTGAGCTGCCGCTTCTCGACGGTGCCGGTCCGTTCGAGCAGCCGATCGGCGAGCGTGCTCTTGCCGTGATCGATGTGGGCGACGATGGAGAAATTGCGGATGTGCTTGCAGTCGATGGCCATGGCGGCATTGTAGTCCGCCGCGGCTCAGGACGCCCGATGTCGTTCTGCGGCGCGGGCCAGACCGGCCGCGCCGATGTATCCGGCGTCGCCGCCGAGGCTGGCAAAGTGGATCTGGGTTTTTTCAGCCAGGAGCGGAAACGTGCGGGAACGCACCTCGGCCCGGATCCGTTCGATGAATGCCCTGCCGACGGTAGCCTGTTCGCCGCCGAAGGTCATGGCGCCGCCGATGAGGACGATTTCCGGGTCGATCGTGTGCATCAGCGAGACGATCCCGATTCCCAGCCAGCGACCGGCCTCGAGGATCAGATCCATGGCCAGCGGGTCGCCCGCGGCGGCCTCCCGGGAGATGAGGATCGGCGTCAGCTCCTCGCCGCCGGCCAGAGCCTTGAACAGCGAGCCATCCGGGCTGGCTGCGAGCCTCTCGCGGGCGAGTGCCTTGAGGGAGGTGGCGCTGGCGTAGGCCTCCAGGTGGCCCCGCTGGCCGCATGGGCAGAGCCTGGCATTTTCAGCCGGATCGACCAGCATGTGGCCGCACTCCGATCCGTGGCTGTGCGCCCCGTCGATCGAGAGGTCTTCGATGATGATTCCCCCGCCGACGCCCGTTCCGAGCGTCAGCAGCACGAGGCTCTGACAGTCCTGTGCCCCGCCGACCCAATACTCGCCGTAGGCCGCGGCGTTGGCATCGTTGGCGTAGGTGACCTCGCGGCCGCAGTGGAGCGACACCCTGTCGCGGATCGGAAATCGATCCCAGCCGGGCAGGTTGCCCGCCTTGATGATCTCTCCGGTCCGCAGGTCCTGCGGACCGGGCGTGCCGAGGCCGACCCGGGCCAGGTCGTCGATGCGGACCCCGAGCTGTTCGCAGAGCGTCTGCACGGCTCGGCCCATCCGTGCGGCCGCATCTTCAGGCCCCCGGGCTGCATGCGTCGGCTCCGTATGAAAGGCCAGCGTGCGGCCACGGTCATCGACGATGCCGACCTTGATGTTGGTGCCACCGAGGTCAACGCCTGCATAGAACGGCCGCTCCGCCGCCGCGATCGGAAGCCAACGCGAACGGTCCTGCATGCCGCTCACGTCAGTCTCCGGGCAGACGGCTGACCTCGACGGTCGGCGTCGGACCGGTGCAGGCCTGCATGAAGGCGACGAGATCGGCCTTGTCCTGCGGAGTGAGCTTCAGCGGCTGGATCTTGTCGCTCAGGTGCGGATTTGGATGGCCGCCCTTGTCGTACCACTCGACCACCTCCTCGAGCGTGGCCACGGAGCCGTCGTGCATGTAGGGGGCGTTGAGGGCCACGTTTCGCACGGTCGGCGTCTTGAAGGCGCCGGTGTCCTTGGGATCCTTGGTGACCACGAACCGTCCCAGATCGGGCTCGGGCTTGTCCATGCCGATGCCGAGGTTGTGGTACTTCTCGTCGGCAAGGTTCGCCCCGACGTGGCAGGCCGTGCAGTTGCCCTTCTCGGTGAAGAAGATCTCCCGGCCCCGCTTGGCCGATTCCGACATCGGATGGGCCTCGACGGCAGTCTTGGCCTCGGCATACTTGGCGGCGAGTTCGGGATCGTCGGCGATGTCTTCGGGATCGAGGTTGGCGAAACTGCGGAACTGCTCGTTGTAGTCGTAGGGCGACGGGGCGGTGACGAGGGCCCGCTCGAAGGCCGCGATGGCCTGTCCCACGCGGTCGATCGTGATGTCGCCGAAGATCGCCTCGAACTGCTTCCGGTAGACCGGCATCTCCGCCAGCCGTTTGACGACGCCCTCATGCGTGAAACCCATCTCGATCGGGTTTTGGATCGGTCCCACCGCCTGGGTCTCGAGCGAATCGGCCCGGCCATCCCAGAACTGGGCGCCGGTGAGGATCCGATTGAACGAGACGGGCGAGTTGCGGCCGCCGAGCTGACCCCGAACGCCGACGCCGGTCTTCGTGTGGGCCGAATATCCCTCGGCCGGATTGTGGCAGCTTGCGCAGCTCACGGTCGAATCAGCCGAGAGTCGCGGATCGAAATAGAGCTGCCGGCCGAGTTCGATCTTGGCCCGGGTGAGGGGGTTCTTGTCGAGGCCCGTGATCTGAGACGCCCCCTGCGAGAGCCCGAGCGGCAGCACGGGGTCGAGTTCGACGAAGTTTTTCGGATTGGCCAGCCAGGCATCGATCTCGGCGAGCGTGATCGGTCCCTGCCCAGGCACCCCCGAGGTCAGCCCGGGATCGCCGAGCATCACCTTCTCGCGGGTCGCCGGCTTTGCGATCGGCTCCGCGATCATTTTCCCGGCCTCAGCGATCGCCTCGTCGGCTGCGGCCTTGGCGTCATCGACCTTCTTCGTGGCCGCCGCGGCCTCGTCGAGGGCATTGGATGTGGCCGAAGCCGGGGGCGTGCCAGCGCCCTGGGCCGGCACGATCTCGATGGCTTCGATCTCGACGACCTTGTTCTGACTGGAAGCCGTGCCGGAGGGTGCACAGCCGGAGGCGACGAGCAGGCCCGCCGCAACCGGGAGAAAGACCTGGAGGCAGACCTGCCGGGAATCCAATGGCAGGATGAAGCGGTTCATCGCGACGGCTCCTGAAGGAGAAGAACGAATTTTTTTAGCTGGCTGGTTGACGACCCGTAACCGCCTGCCGACGCCCGTCCTGGGGTGGCATCCGAGACGGGATGCCATTCTAAGCTCGAGCAAGAACCTGGCAAACCTGGATGACGGCCGCGGTTTTAATCCGCCTGCCGCCATTCGAGGCCGAGGATCGAGACGTCGTCGAGCGGGCCGTTCGGCTGGCACCACTGCTCGACCGCCTCCAAAAGGCCGGCGACCGACTTCTCGAGTGGCTGGCCACGGCTGCCGGCGATGCAGTCGGCGAGGGCCTGGTCTCCGAGCGGTTCGCGGTCCTTGTCCATCGCCTCGGTCACGCCATCGGAATAGAGATAGATCCGGTCGCCGGGGGAAAGTTGCAGCGACCGCTGCTCGTATTCAACGTCGGGCACGAAGCCGATCGGGAAGCCGTCGATGCCGTGAAACTCGACGCCGCCGGCCGCCGCGGCCCGCAGCATGGCCGGGTGGCCGCTCGACACGTAATCGAGGCGTCCGCTCGGCAGGTGCAGCACGCCGTAGAGCATCGTGAAGTAGAGGCCGGAAAATTCGTCCGCCTGAAAGAGCCTGTTGAGCTGGGTGGCGACCTCGGACGGCGAGGCGATGACGAGCCCCCCGTCGGCCCCCTGCCGCACCAGGAGCGACTGATCAGAGACCTTGGGCGTGAGGAACCTGCCGACGGTCACCGCCATCAGCGACGACGGCACGCCGTGGCCGCTGACATCGACCACGAACAGGCCAGCATGCTCGGAGTCGAGCGGAAAAAAGTTGAGGAAGTCCCCCGCCAGACTGTGGCAGGGCACGTATCTCCAGGCCACCTCCGCTCCGCTGAGGGAGACGTCGGCCGCGGGGAGCAGCGACCGCTGCACCTTGGCGGCCGCCTCAAGATCGCGAACCATCTGGGCGTTGCGACGGGAGATCTCCTCGTTGAGATTCGTCAGTTCGGCGTTGCTCTGCTGGAGCCTGTCGCGGGTGACGGAGAGATTCTGATTGGCGGAGATCAGTTCCTGGTTCTTGGCGACGGCATTTTCAAAGGTCGAGACCAGGAGGTTGAGCACCTGCTGCCGGCCCGCGTGCACGCGGAACTTCTGGCCGGCGAGGGCGACCTCGAGCATCGCCGCCTCGGTGGCGTCGCCGACGGGCGAATCGAGGAGCGACTGCATGCGGCCGAGCAGGTAGTCCGGGTCGTAGGGCTTCGTGACGTAGTTGTCGGCACCGGCGTCGAGGCCGCGGATGATGTCAATCGGATCGGAGAGCGTCGACATCATGATGAAGGGGATCGATTTGAGCGATGGATCGCTCTTGACCGCCTTGCAGAACTCGTAGCCCGTCATCACGGGCATCTCGATGTCGGAGATCACGATGTCGGGCCGCTGCTCGCGGACGAGCTTCAGCGCATCGGATCCGTTTTCCGCCCAGCGGACGGCATGACCCGCATCGGTGAGCCGCTTTTGCAGGATCTTCGCCTGCATGCGGCTGTCCTCGGCGATCACCACGTCGACGCCCGCCATCAGATCCCTCCGCGGATCAGGTTGCCCGTCGGATCAGGTGAACGTCGCGAGAGCGGTCGGGGCATCCTTGTGGATGCTGAAAAGCTTGTCGAGATTCGTCAGTTTGAAGACCTGGAAGATCTCGGGGCGGATGTTGCACATCTTCAGCCGGCCGTGCCCTGCGGCGATCTTGCGGTGCAGCGTGCCGAGCAGGCCGAGCATGGCGCTCGACATGAACTCCACGTTGCCGAAGTCGAGGAGCATGTCGGGGCCGGACGCCTTGCCGATCAGGGACATGATCTCCGTCTTGATCTCATCGAGGACGGTGTCGTCGAGGATCTTCTTGTCCTTGAAGAGCACCATGTGGATGTCGCCGGTCTTGCCGGCCTGAATTCTGCGGAACTGATCCATGCGATTGTGAGACCCCGGGGGCGATCGAATGACCGAACGAAGATGGCGGCCACAGGAAAGCCTAGCCTCGGCTCGGCGGGGGTGTCGAGCGGCGGGCTCCAATCGCCGTTCAGGCCCCTTCGACGACGTCCGCCGTCGCGAGCCATTCGAGTTCGCCGGGCTGTCCCGGCCCGTCGTCCAGCCGGATCGAGGCGACCGCCCCCTTCTGCATCCGGATCGCCGCCGAGCCGTCGCCGATCGTGAGCGCGACGAGCCTGCCGACGCAGGGCATGTGGCCGACCCAGGCGACCCGGGTGGCATCCTGATCGATCGTCCATTCGACCAGTGACTGCCAGTCGGAAGAGGGGGCGAGGGCGTCGACGACCTCGATCCGCGGGGAACCGTCCAGCACGTCCGCCATGATCTCGGCGGTCTCGCGGGTCCGGACCAGCGGGCTGGTGGCGATCAGGTCGACCCTCATCCCGCCGTCGCGAAGGTGCTTCATGAATCGTTTGAATCGCCGGACGCCCTTTTTGGTGAGCCGGCGGGAGTGGTCGTCGATGCCGGGGCCCTGATCCTCGGCCCAGGCGTGACGGACGACGTAGAGGTGCGTGGTGAGCGATGTCATGACGGCATTGTCATTCCGGATGCGAGGCGGGGCAAGTTCAGCACCGTCTCCAGATCGCCGACTCGGGAATGCCTGCAGCCCGGACGGCTGCGGCTGCCTCGGCCATCCAGCGACGGGCGTCGAGCGGATAGCCGGCCGTCGGGGCGAGGTTGGGCAGCCGGGCCGACCAGCATGCATTGAAGGCCCGCATCGAGAGTTCGCGGACGTACTTTGCCGTCATGCTCGCCAGCGCCACCGGGAGACGCTCTTCGCCGCCGACGCAAAACTCGATCTGCAGGCCGGCGGCTGGCAGGGCATAGGCCGAACGCCGGGGGGTCTCCTCGATCGTCTGCACGAGGGGCGTGTCGAAGTGCCGTGCCACGAGCGCCGAGTAGGCCTTTCGGCCCCCGTGGCGGTCACACCAGACGAGGACCTCTTGTGCGGCCTCGAGGCCGGCCGCCCAGGCCGCGAGCTCGAGGGTGGCGTGCGAGAGGATGTCGGACTTGTTGAGTCCGGCGTCGAGCAGCGAATTGAATTCCACCGGATGGATCGCCCGGCATCCGATCGCCGCGAGCCTCACTCCCCGCGGCTGCAACAGATCGCGGGCCGCAGCGGCGACGTCCAGGCAGGTCTTCGAATCCGCCGCCCCTGGCAGCCGGATCTCGTCGAGCCTCGGCCCCGCGTTTGCCGGCAGGGAGGGGTCATTTTTCGGAGGCCCGATCCGGCCGAGTGCCGCGGCGAGTTCCGGCCAGTCAGCAGGCAGCGAGCCGGTCGCCAGCCAGATTCCGGCGAGCACGCCCCGCTCGAGCCCTGCCAGTCCGTCGCCCGCCCTGTAGATCGACTTCGAATCGCCCCACAGCGGGCCGTCGCCCGGGAAACTGTTGCAGGCGTCCAACGCGTCGACGAGCGTCGCATCGGCGGCGGCTGCCCGACAGTCGAGCTGCCAGACCGTGGCCGCCACGACGAGCGGGCCGAGATTCGGCCCGTAGCCCGCCTCGTCGGTGCCGACGACGATCGTCATCGGGGGGCGGTCCCGGGTCGTGCCGGAGGTTCGGCGTTCGCGCCCCCCGCTGGGAACTGCCGGCAATATTCGTAGACGGCGATCGAGGCGGAGGTGGCCGCATTGAGGCTGTGGGGCATGCCGGCCATCGGGATTTCCGCGACGCGGTCGAGGAGGGCGAGGGCGTCGGGCTCGAGCCCCATCCGTTCGTTGCCGATGACCAGGGCCGTCCGGGCCGCGAAGGGGAAGGCGAACAGGGATTCCGAGTTGGTCGTCTGCTCGAGGCCGACCAGTTCATAGCCCTCTGCCCGCAGTCGGGTCAGCACCGGCGGCAGGCTGCGGTGCACCTCCAGCTGGACCGAGTCGGCGCCGTCGCGGGCGATCTTCTCGTCGAGCCGTGCCGTGCCGGTGGCGATCACCCGCTGGATGGCGAAACAGCCGCAGCTGCGCACAATATGGGAAAGGTTCACGTGGCTCCGCATCGGGGCGCAGACGACGACCAGCTCCCGCCTCGAGGCGAGCATGACCGGAGGCTTGTGGCGAATGTGTTGGAATCGGTTCATGTTGCAGAGCCGCCGTCGATTCTCGTCGATGCTGGTCCTGACGGGAATGCTCGGTTTCGGGTTCCCCGCTCCCTCCCGGGCGGACGGGCCGCCGGTCTCGCTCGCGTTCGTCGATCTGGCAGGGTTCGAGGCGGAAGTCGCCAGGCATCGCGGCAGGATCGTCGTCGTCGACTGCTGGAGCACGTCCTGCCCCCCCTGCGTGAAGGATTTTCCGCGGCTGGTGGCGCTCGCCGAGCGGTTCGGCGACGACGTCGTCTGCATCTCGCTGTCGTTCGATTACGAGGGAATCGGCAGCCCGGAGGATGCGTCGCCGAAGGTGCGGACGTTTCTCGAGAGCGTCGGCGCCAAAAAGATCGTCAATCTGATCGGCCGCGAGGAGGCGGACGTTTTCTACGCCAGGCTCGATCTGACCAGCGTTCCGGCCGTGTTCGTGCATGCCCGCGACGGCTCGCTCGCCGCCCGCTTCGATGACGAATCGGCCCGGGCCCGCCTCGGCAGACCGTTCACGTACGATGATGTCGAGGCGGCCGTGGAGGCATGCCGCCGGTAGCGGCCTGACGAGACGTTCCAGTCGAGATTTCCCAGGAAGGATGCTGTCGTATGAAACCCGAATCCGGCCAGGTTGGTCCCGCGTCCCGAAACGTGATGGCGCCGGGCGATCCCCGCGGCAGGCCGCAGCCAGGTGACATCGTCCGCGGTCCGCTGGGCTGGGGCCGCGAGACGGTCGAGTCGATCGTCGTCGCCTTCACGCTCGCGCTCCTCTTTCGGGCCTTCGAGGCCGAGGCTTTCGTGATCCCGACCGGCTCGATGGCCCCCACGCTGATGGGCCGCCACAAGGATCTTGCCTGTGAATCCTGCAGCAGGCCGTTTCGCGTCGGCTGCAGCGCCGAGGAGGATGACCAGTCGCAGAGTCTGCGAATGGAGCAGACGCGGCTGGAGCGGGAACTCAAGGCCCTTCGGTCGACGATGGCCGACCGCTTCAGCAACGCCGAAGAACGGGAAACGGCCCGTCGGCGGGTCGATCTGCTCGAAAGCGACCGGGGACCGATCAACCAGCTGCGGACCAGACTCGCCGGCAAGCTCGTGCCCGCGGCCCGCTGCCCCAACTGCGGCCACGAGACACGGCTGGTGAAGGAGACCGACGGCGGCCTCGCCTACGATCCCCGCTATCCGTCGTTCAACGGCGACCGGATCCTGGTGAGCAAATACGCCTACGATCTCGCCGACCCGAAACGCTGGGACGTGGTCGTCTTCAAGTATCCGGAGGACGCCAAGACCAACTACATCAAGCGGCTCGTCGGACTGCCGGGCGAAACCGTCTCGATCGTCGCCGGCGACATCTGGATCAACCGCCGCGACGAGCCGCCCGCGATCGCCCGCAAGCCCAGCGACAGGATGCGGGCGATGCTCCAGGTCGTGCATGACAGCCGCTATGTCTCGCCGGAACTCCGCGCGGCCGGCTGGCCCGCAGCCTGGAACGATTGGTCGCGTCCCGATCGCGAGGCTGCCTGCCGCTGGCAGAGCGACGACGAGGGGCGGTCGTTCGCCGTCTCCTGCCCGGAGAGTGATGACGCCGCGACGCTGCGATTCCGCCACCTGCTGCCGACCGCAGAGGTCTGGAATGCCCTCCAGGCGGGCGAGCCGATCGAGGGCAAGGCCCGGCCGCGGCTGATCGACGACTTCCAGCCCTACAACGCCATCGCCACCCGACCCCACTGGGTCGGCGATCTGGCCGTGGAGTTCCGGCTGGAGACATCGGGGCAGTCCGGCACGCTGTCGATCGACCTCGTCGAGGCAGGCGTCCCCCACCGCTGCCAGATCGACCTCTCGACCGGTGAGGTCAGGCTGGCGATCGCCGGGGCCGATGCGGCAGATGCGCCCGAGGCCCGGACGCGAATCCGGGGCAGGGGCTCCTGGAAGTTGCTGTTCGCCAACGTCGACGATGAACTGACGCTGTTCGTCGATGATCGGAAGGTGGAATTCGACCGGCCGACGATCTGGACAGACACGATCGACGAGGCCGCGGTTCGTCAGCCCTACGACGGCGAGATCGAGCCCGGCATGAACGGATCGGGCGACCTGACCCCGGTCGGCATCCGCGTGACCGGGGCGGCGGTCCGGGTGGCGGAGATGCGGGTGCTCCGCGACCTCTACTACATCGGCGCCCTCGACGTCGGCTCGAGGCCCGGCGAGCTGATCGAGCGGGACAGGCTCGAGTTTCCGCTGCTCGAAGACCAGTTTCTCGTGCTCGGCGACAACTCCGCCGCCAGCAAGGACAGCCGGATGTGGATCGCCGGCCATCACGTCGACCGGGAACTCCTCATCGGCCGGGCGATGGCCATCTTCTGGCCCCATGCCATCCCGGCAAAATGGAGCATTCCGGTGAAAATCGGGGGCTTCCAGCTGCGATTGCCCTCGTGGCCCAACTTCGCAAGGATGGGGCCGGTCCGGTAACGCTCAGGGAGGAGCCGATGCCGCTGTTGTCGGTCGAAGGTCTGGTGAAAAACTACGGCCGCCGCCGCGTGGTGGACGGCGTGGAGTTTCACGTCGAGAGTGGCGAAATCGTCGGCCTGCTGGGCCCCAACGGCGCTGGCAAGACGACCAGTTTTCGGATGACCTGCGGCCTCGTGATGCCCGATGCGGGCAAGGTGCTGCTCGACGACGCCGAGATCACCCACTGGCCGATGTTCAAGCGGTCGAGGGACGGCGGGATGGGCTACCTCGCCCAGGAACAGAGCGTGTTTCGCAAGCTCACAGTCGAGCAAAACCTGCTGGCGATCATGGAGCTGATCGGCATGGACCGGCGGGAGCGGAGGCGGCGGTGCGACGAACTGATCGAGCAGTTCGACATCGTGAAGATCCGCCGCTCCAAGGCCCACTACATCTCGGGGGGCGAGAAGCGCCGGCTGGAGATCGCCCGCTGCCTCGTCACTGAGCCGCGAATCATCCTCCTCGACGAGCCGTTCACGGGCATCGACCCGGTCACGATCCACTCGATTCAGAAGATCATCCGCGGCCTGCGGGACGACGGGATCTCGATCCTGATCACCGACCACCGGGAGCGGGAGACGCTGGCGATCACCGACCGCAGCTATGTGATCCGGGCGGGCAAGGTGCTCTGCCACGGCACCGCCCAGGAGGTTCTCTCCAATCCCGACGCAAAGAAGTACTACTTCGGCGAGAGCCCGGGGGTCGAGGCGGCATAGCGGGAGGCGACCGACATCGCGATCATGCCGATGTCGGCGGGGATGCCCTCCGGGAAGCGGGCCGGACGGGGCAGCGGCGGGGAGTCTTCCTCGGGCAGTTCGGCCGCCGACTCGTTGGCGAAGGAGTCGAGTCCGACGAGTTCCATCCGGCCGTCGGCGTGCTCGACGAGAGCCGAGCAGTGCTCGACCCAGTCGCCGCAGTTGAAGTAGTCGATCTCGTCGATCCGCCGGATGGCGGGCACGTGGATGTGGCCGCAGACCACGCCCGAGCAGCCCTGCTGCTGGGTGTAGCGGGCGACGAAGTGCTCGAAGTCGTTGATGAAGTTGACCGCCCGCTTGACCCGCGTCTTGAGCATCGAACTGAACGACCAGTAGGGGTATCCGAGCGAGCGGCGGACGAAGTTCATCCAGCTGTTCATGTGCAGGGCGAGCGTGTAGGCCCGGTCGCCCAGGTGGTAGACCCAGGCGGCATGCTTCGTCAGATGGTCGAAGCAGTCGCCATGGATCACGAGCAGCCGTCGGCCGTCGGCCGTCTCGTGGACGAACTGGTCTGCCAGTTCCATGTGGCCGAAGGTGTGCGGGGAAAACTCCCGCAGGAACTCGTCGTGGTTGCCAGTGACGTAATACACCCGCGTGCCGCGTTTCAGCATGCCGAGAATCCGGCGGACGACGAAGCTGCAGGTGTCGTTCCAGACGAAGTTTCGCTTCAGCTTCCAGCCGTCGATGATGTCGCCGACGAGATAGAGATTCTCGGGTTCCAGCCGGCCGAGAAACGCGAACAGATCCTCGGTTCGCGAAAAGCCGCACCCGAGGTGCACGTCGGAGATGAACAGGGACCGCACCTTCATGCGCGTCGTCTCCCGGGGACGTCGATGCCTCAGATTCAACCTTACTTAGGCCATCGTCGGGGGGCAGCGCCGAAAGCTGTGAGATTTCGGTGAGGGTCCGGGCAGAGCCGCCTCGAACCGGTCCGGATCGGCCCGGCGGCGGCCGCTTTTCAGGCGCCCTGGCCCTTCATGGTCAGGCTTTTGAGGGTCATGACCGACCCCGCCGACATCAGCGCCAGCCCCAGCCAACGGGGCGGCGAGACCACCTTCCTCCCGGGGGCGTTGCCCCAGAGGCTCTGCTGCTGCCGACCCCCGCCCAGCTGGGCCGAAACGAAGTGGCTCGACCGTTCGCTGAGCGTGAACGATTCGACCATGCGGAACTGCACGCCGGCGAAAAACAGCAGCAGGCCGGCGAGCAGGATGTGGTGTCGAGTCACGAGCCGATTCCTCCGCCGCGGCGGAACCGCCGCGGACCGTTCCTCATCCCTCCCATCGAATCTCCGGGGGGGAAGACTGAAGGGGAGGGGTCGGAGGGGCGGTTATGCCGGCCGTGCCGACGCCGCCCGCCGGGAGGCGATCAGGTCGAGCAGGGCCCGCTGTGGTGCCACGAACTTCTCGACCCCCTCCTCCATCAGCACCTGCTCCAGCCGGTGCATGTCGACCTGGGCGTCGAGTTCCGCGACGACCGCCTCGGGCGGCATCCGATCGACCTGCCTGGTGAAGGTCCGCGATGCATCATCGGCGGCCCGGTTCGTGGCCGGGGGGTTCGTCTGGATGTCGGAACCGGCGAGAGCCGCGACATACAGGCAGGGGTCGACGCCGGCCTGCTTGACGCCGGTGCTGGCAAAAACGATCTCCTGGGCGAGGGGGGTCGGGTTGGCCTTCCAGAAGTCGCGGTTCGCCCCCCAGGCCCGCTTGGCGTTGACGATCGCGAGCATCCCCTGGGCTGCGGGCGAGAGGACGGAAACATGCTTTTCCGTGAACACGTCGATCCGCGAGATGAACACGCTGTAGACGCTCTTGAACCCCTCGAGCGAGCCCCGCTTCCGGGCCCCCCGCCAGACGGAATCGCGGGCCCGTTCGTACTGTGGGAGGGTGAAGATCAGCGTCACGTTGAGCGGCACGCCCGCCGCGGCCAGCGGCTCCAGGGCCCGGATGCCGGCCGGCGTCGCCGGCACCTTGATCATCCGGTTTCGCTCTCCGGCCGACCACTTCCTGCCGAGTTCGACGTAGCGGGCCACGCGGTCATCGTCGCTGAGGCCGTTGCCATGATCCTCGAGCAGCGGATCGAGTTCGAAGCTCACCCAGCCATCGTTGCCCCGCGAGGCCGACCAGACATCCTCGAACACGCCCTGGGCGTTGCGGACCAGCTCATCCGTCAGGGTCCAGGCGATCGTCTCGTCGTCTTTGCCCTCGCCCACGAGGGTGGCGATCCGGTCGTCGAAGCGGCCGGTCTTGATGAGGTCGGAGATGATGACCGGGTTGCTCGTGGCCCCGGTGGCCCCGGCCGCCCTGGCTTCGACCACGAGGTCAGGATCGACAGAATCGAGCCAGAGTTTCGTACCCGAGGCGATCAGCGAGGCGAGTCCGGTGGGCATGGCACAGTCTCCGCGGTGGAATGGTGGCAGGATGGGATGGATGGAAAGGGTTTTGCGGAATAGGCCGGGAATTTCTCTTGAAGCGGTCCTTCCGGTGACGAAGAAGTCTAGCGAATGCGAGGGTTTTCCGGCCCAGCCCGGGATTCCTCGACATCGGACCGCCTGGATTGGACATGAAGAGCCAGACTCGGAACTCCCCGATGCTGAAATTCCGGACTCGTGCGGCGTTGCCGGCGGTTCTGCTGCTGGCCGCGGTCTGCCTGCCGGATGGTGCCCTCCCGACCGCAAATGCGGCCGAGGAGATCCTGCCGATTCAGTTCGCCGATCAGATCGACGGCCCGCCTGCCGGCGAGACCCCGTTCCAGATCCCGAGCGTGATCACGGAGGACGTCTCCGGGCCGCGGGCCGCTCCCGGCGAGATCATCCTCCGGGACGAACCGCTCGCGGTCCGAGATCAGCGGCTGAATCCTGCTGTGAAACCCCAGCCCCGGGGCGAAGAGTCCTTGGAGGTCTCGGAGGAATCGCTCGTCGACGTGTCGTCGAAGGCGGCCGACGGCCTGCGGATCGACGACTTCTCGCTGGACGAAATGCCCTTCGAGGCCAGCAGCGGCGACTGGTTTTCGACAGGCAACATGTACGGTTCGGCCGAAGTACTGTTCTTCAGTCGCAGCCGCAACTTCCGCCGCGTCCTGGGGTACGACGTCTCGTACACACCAAGGCGGAAAAACCCCGTCGGCACCTTCACGACCACGGGCATCCCGTTCGATCTCGCACCGGGAGCCCGGGTGACGCTTGGAAAGTACCTCGGCCGGGACGACATCGATCGCGACCGTTCCCTGGAGATGACCTACTACGGCGGCTTCGCCTACGGCCAGCAGGACACCTGGAACGCCCTGCCGGGATCGACGCTCGTGACGCCATTGGGCATCAACGTGCCCGGATTTGACCTCGCCCAACGGTTCTCGACGATCCACAACTCCAACTTCAACAGCATGGAGTGGAACTACAAGCTCCACCGCCGGCTTGGACGCGACCAGCTGGTCATGTCGCCCAATGGCGAATGGGAGCGGCACGCCGAGCGGGCCTGGCTGCCGTCGCTGATCATCGGCACCCGGGTGGCGACCGTGAGCGAATACTTCATGTTTACCTCGCGGCGGACAAACGTGAACTTCAGCGAGTTTGGCGGGGACTACCAGATCGGAACCCAGAACTGGCTCTGGGGAATGAATTTCGGCGGCGAGCTCATCAGCCAGAACGAATTTTATTACTGGGGCCTGCGCGGCCGGGGCACGCCGGCGATGAACTTCGCCGCCAACCAGCAGTCGCTGATCGGCAACGACCAGACCGCCCTGCTGCCGCCGCGGTCGGTCAACCGAGCCAGTTCCGCGAGTGAAGTCGCTCCGGGATTTGTCGGCGACCTGTCGCTGTTCGCCGGCTGGAACGTGACCCCCAACTTCTCCCTCAAGGCCGGATACGACTTCCTCTGGGTGGCTGGCATCGCCACCGCGACCCGGCAATTCGATCTCAACAACGTTCGTGAAAATCCGATCGATGCGGGTGGACAGATCTTCTACAACGGCCTCTCGATCGGCTGCGAAGGCTCCTGGTGACCCTGACGAGCCCGGCCCTCCGGGCCTGGCCCTGCCCGATGTGGGACGGGCTTGAGCCTGTCATGGGCTGCTTCACGGAAAATCTCGGCATCGTGCCGAATTTTCCTTGGCCGGCTCCGCCGGCTGGTGTTGACCCGGCCCTCCGGGCCTGGCCCTGCCCGATGTGGGACAGGCTTGAGCCTGTCATGGCTGCTTCACGGAAAATCTCGGCATCGTGCCGAATTTTCCTTGGCCGGCTCCGCCGGCTGGTGTTGACCCGGCCCTCCGGGCCTGGCCCTGCCCGATGTG
>Ga0114973_10000196_pt1 | contig 43213 bp, 77 predicted proteins | sample M_140807_MF_Meta_FD_87025 | JGI IMG/M metagenome (GOLD analysis project Ga0114973, IMG submission 87025) | Freshwater microbial communities from Lake Montjoie, Canada to study carbon cycling - M_140807_MF_MetaG | ecosystem: Environmental > Aquatic > Freshwater > Lake | place: Lake Montjoie... | reverse complement strand
TTTGGCGGTAGAACTCTTATAAAGGATCGTCTTTATTAGTGTATCCATGGTGGAGGCGTCGGGTACTGCCCCCGAGTCCAAATGGTTTATTCCGAACGTCTCAACAACCTCAGCATTGGTATATAGTATCACACCATGCTTCAGGTGTCAAGCATTATTACGCCTTCTTCTCGGTGTTCTGTTGAATGGAACGATTTTATCGCCGATGATACGGATGATCTTGTCTTGCTCTAACTTATCGAGTGTGGCCTCAATACCGAATGAGATACCTTGTGTACGATTCCACCAAGCACATGCACCAAACAGAAGTGCGAATACTCCGAAGATCCAAATATCAACATACATGTGTGTGTTCCTTTTTGTAGAGCCAGACCTTATTGATGAGTGAATCAACATAGTCAATGGTTGGCTTGATGAAGACTTGTGGTTCGGTTAATCCATCGACCGATATGATGATAACGACCTGTTGAATGGCGATGCCAACCCTTTCTTTATACATCAAGGCATATGCGGTGCCTTGTTCGAAGTAGTTGTCGATCCATTCTTCTTTCTTTTCTTTGAGTGATGTTTTGAAGTCGATGATAGAAGGTACACCATCATACTCACCAATCACATCTGTCCTTCCGGCCAGACCTAATCGTTCTGACCATAGTGGAGTCTCAATATAATGTATGTTGTCGATTTTGTCAAGTGCAACCTCAGCATCATGAAAGGCCTGCTTCATATCAGGCATGATGTTCTCGAAAAGCATTTGTTGGTCGTTGCTCAAATACTTTTCGAGAAGGTTGTGAAATTTGGTACCTCGCGTGGACGCCCGTGTGGATATCTTCTGTGCTTCCTCATGCCCTATGCGGTTGCGCCAGGCCGTGATAGATGCTTTCTTGAAGTGCCCCAGAACGGTAGTAACTGAAGGCAGTTTGTTACCGTTCGGGGTTACATAGTATCTCTTGCCATCTATCTCTTCTGTCGGTAATGATTGAAGTTCGGGTAGCCCTTCTACATAACGAAAAGTTTTCATTAAAGTCCCATTTCAGTTTTCTGAATTATATAGTCTCGTACAATACCTGAACGGACGATATCTTCTTTCTCGAATTCGATATGCTTGAAGCTACCGATCCTTTTGGTGATCTTCATGAACTTGGTGATACCTTCTTGCTCATGTGGCTTGTTCAGGTCTGTCTGGCGATAGTCACCACAGAAGATGATGCGAGAGTTGTTACCCATGCGTGTCATCACCGTATCTAGTTCTGACATTAGCATGTTATTGGTCTCATCGACAATCACGATAGCGTTATTGAAGGTCATACCACGAAGGAATGAAGTCGTTGTGAATTCAACCAGTTTCTTTAGCTTGAGAATGTCATAGCCATCGCCACGCCCAAAGAGGTCATCGCAAATCTCCTTGTATGGTTCTTCGTATACCTTGATCTTGTCTCGAATAGAACCAGGTAGAAATCCCATATCTCTACTTGGTACTACAGAGCGAATCAGAATGATCTTATCATAGTTTGAATGCCCTGTCAATAGCTCATTGAGTGCAAGGTACAGGCCGCAAAATGTCTTGCCTGTGCCTGCATATCCATGCAACATAAGATTGAACCCTTTATTGTATGCTTCGAACGTAGTTTGTTGATTGGCTGTGAGAGGTTTGATTGTTCTAAGTTCAAAGTGGTTCACCTTTTGTTGTTGTTCTTGGGTTTGCTTCTGTGAGTTACTTCTGGGCTTCTTTGACATATTCTCTCCTTTAAACGAAAAAGAGGATCTACCAGTCTCGGTAGATCCTCTTCTCTTACTCTTGTAAAAGCGGTTTCTGATTTTCAAATCAAATTTCTTTTGTTATCTGCCATCTTTTTTCTATAACATCCTTGTTAGCGCCTGGCATTTGCTTGACTTTACCTAGCACATACTTCTGGAAGTCAGATGGTGGTCTGGTTACGCCGATGCCTACTGGATCGACAAGGGTCATTTTGAATACTTGATGTACTTGCTTATTTTCTTCGAGAAAAAGCATCAACTCATCATACGACATGCTGAGTTCAAACTGTTCTAGCGTTTCTTTATCTTCAAATGTGTAAATCATTTTCACCTCTATTTAGCAAACCTAGCCATTCAGGCGGCTGCCTCTTTGTCCACTTATGTAGGTGTTTTTTACCGACACGATAATAGTTGCGATACGATGCAACAGGATCACCCTTGACCAGATACTCTTCTGGCATTGCAGGTGTAACGGGTGTCAACCAGCTGCATGGAATGTTATGAGGCGGATATGCGAATACATCCCGAGCCACTGCACACTTATGGGTCTTGCCATAACGATAGGTGTACTCTTTCAGCAAACCTTCGAAGTGACAGAAGAGCCAGTTATAGTTGTTGTTAGACTGCCGACACCAGACCGCAGAAGGATGATTGACATGTGTGGCCTGATACAGAACCAGTTCACGGTTGTCAGGAAGATGCCAACGCTTAGCCTTGCGACCAGATGCAGACTTACCTTCATACTCTTCACCGTCGATGACACGATGAGCCGTCGAAAGCAATTGTGCGGTTTCAAGGATCATCTTGACCACATGCTTGTCAACCATCTGTTCAGCACATGCTACTGGATCATAGTCGATATAAAAGATGTTCATGTCTTACCCCATTTTCCATTCACCACAACCATCAAGCTTTCTACGAATGACGAACTGTGGAAACCTACGGCATTCGATACTGTTCTCTTGCTCAAGATATGCTTCTTTCGCGTCACGCCAAAACGTATATTTGCGATGTTGGTGTACCCACGATCTAGCCGATTGTTCATTCACCCTATTCTCTTCTTCAAGCATGGTTTCACAACCTGTGTCCCAGGTTATGTTATTCTCTATTTTGCGGCCATACTTGCACCTATCGCAATAATCCATCTTTCACAGACTCCCAATCTACGATATATTCAGGTGTATCATCAATCCAGATATCAGGCAACCAGCCAATGCTGGTGGTATATGGTCTCTTTTGTCGAAAGCTGGTGAAGATAACAGGAATCTTTAGAGCGATCCAGTTGATAGCTGGATCGGTCATCTCAGGCCTGCGAAAAGTCACGATACGAATATCGTGACCACGCTCTAGTGCATCATCAATGAACTTATCCCATAGGATAGGATCACGGGTATATGTATCATCAAAGTCTAAGGCGATATTCATCACTTCACCTCAGGATAATGTTCATTCTCATATGCAACAATCAAATCAACTAGTTTGGAGAGGACGGTTTCTTCTGGTCCTTCAGAAGAAGGAAACAGCAAATCCACACATTCTAAAAGGACTCTATAGGTTGCTTCATTCATCACTTGCACTCCCTCACATGCTTGCAGTCTTTACGAAAACCAAAACCAACACAAGTGCAGCTCCAGTGTGAACCATCACAGGTCACGGTGTATGAGGTACCAGGCTTCGAACCTTTGATGATAAAGGTCTTGGACTTGGATGCTACTGTAGCCCCTTCAAACTCCGCACGATAGATATTGGTTCTAGCTTTCTCGATTACACGAATAGGAAACTTAGGGTCACCTGTAGACAGGCAGAAAACGTCAGGCCCAAAGTATTTTGGATTGGGTACAATGGTACCAGTATATTCATTCCACTCGCGAACCACACCAGCTGCATACACCGCAGCATTGCGCGGATCACGCACATGAACCGTCACCGTCTCACCGACCTTCATGGTATTCCTTTCGACAAAAAAAGAGCGAGGCTATGACACCTCGCCAAGTTGGGCCCAAGGAACGCACCTCAGACAATGAGGCTCTTGATATCGATACCCTCAACGGAGTCAAAGTCGGAATCGATATTGAAAGAAGTGGCGACCTCACCGGTCGAACCAAGGACCTTCTCAACATAATCGAAACGCTTGGACTTCTGCTTGACCTTCTTAGCTTTAGCAGTGACCTTCTGCATGGTTGCAAGGTTCTTAGCCTTGATCTCCTCAGGCGTTGCAGCCTGTTTAGCCTTAGCGGCCTTCTGAGAGAAAAGCTCGCCCTTCGCCTTGAGCTTGGCGTAGGTCTTGCCTTCACGCTTGACCTGTTCGACCAGCTTATCGACCTTGGTCTCCTTAGGCTTCGTGCTGCGAAGAGCTGCCACGTTAGCAGGCTCGGCGATGCAAACATAAGAAACGACCGTGCGGCCATCTTTCTGGGCTTCGATAGTGAAGCCGTAGCGGGTATTCAGAAAAGAGATATACTTTGCAGCATAATCACCAGTGCCGACGCAATCATTGATTTGCTTAGGCGTGACAGGCTTATTCAACTGGATCACCGCAAGAGCGCGGATTTCAGGGCGGATGCCATTAGAGGCGGAAACGATAGGCATGTGTGTGTACTCCTTGTGTGTGTTTTTAACGGTACTATTATAGAGGAACTGTAGGGAATGGCAACCGTCACATCCACTCGCCTACATACTTTTCAGTGATATCTTGGATTGTCTCCAGCTCGGCCGGAACGTACATGTTCACCCAATCGAGAACATCCTCATCGGTTTTGGCGCCCGCTTCGATGGCGTCAACAACCAAGGCTTCAACTGTCATAAGATAATCTTTCATGCGACTCATTGTCAAGCTCCTGTTAGGCGTAGGCGGCGAAACGAAGGCCGCCGACGGTCATCTCGATCAGGTAGGCGTCGTACTCAACCATCGGATCGGTGTCGTGGTAACCCTTGATGAAAATCTCGGCGTCAAGGTAGGTGGGAAAAGACGCAATGGCGTCGGGAAGCTCGTCAGAGCCGTAGAAGGTACCGTAAACTGTAAACTCTTTTGCGAAAGCCGTCATTGCCAAGCTCCTGTCTGTATCGAACTCTCTTTTCATCATGGAAGTATTATACACGGTCCACCAGGAAACGCAAGAGAATTCTGTTGCCAAGCCTATTAGACTTTAGTCTAATGTCAACATTTTGACACTGTAACAGGTTCTGTTACGCCCTTTGCGGCTGTACGCCGTCTTGAGCTTGACAATACGCGGTTGGAATGCTCCTGACCGAAGCGCCTCCGCGACACGGTTACGCGGCCTTATAGATCCGCTGGTATTCACCTTCTGCCTTGGCACGGGCGCTCTCCTTGACGTTCTGGAGGTCAACCTCTGGGACCTCGACCAGCTGGCAGTTACGGAGCCAAGCCCATGTAACATCCCTGTAATTGTCGTAAACCTTGCCGTTAGCGGCTGCAACCTTGATTGTTACGTCCGAGGTCGCGATTCCGAGCTTCTTGGACAGGACGCTTTTCCAGCCCATCTGGTAGGGTTGCATGGTTTGCACAACCACCTTACCGACCGTCCCCTTGCCCTGGCGACCCTTTGTCACCTTGACGATAGCACCGAGACGGATGGTCTGGACCTCGTCCTCCGCCTTCAGGAGGGCGTCTTCATAAGCTCGGCTATAGAGAAAACCCTTGACCTTCTCTAGCACCTCGGGAGTGGCGTCGACCGTCGCCTTGGTCACCCAGGGAACGGTCTGGAGACGGGCCTGAGCCTCGTCCCAATAGGTCGCATAAGTGGTCATCTCCCATACGTCCGACATGGTCTGGATCGACGCCTGCCAGACCTTGAGGGTTGCGCCCTCGGCGATGGTCACAGTGGCTTCGATCCACTTGGACTGGGCATTGTACTCACCGACATTCATCGTTATTGCCATGATCTAGTCTCCTATCTAATCTCTATGGTGTGGATTATAGAGAAACTGGCCAGGAATGCAAGTGTTATTCCTGCATAGCTGACCAGCGTGGAGTGCATAGCTATATTGTAGAGCTTATGTTACCTTAACGGAACATGCTTACCGAAAAACTCATCCCGTTCGTCATAGTCCTCGGGGTGTTCGGACCATGCTTTTGTCCAGTTTTTGATTTCACGGCGCTTATGGTTCTCTGAATCCAGCTTCCGTATTCGGCCCTTCTTTTCTTCGTAGGGTTCATAATCATCAAAATCTTCATAGTGGTTTGAGTTGCTCTTCATCTTCGCCATTCGTGTTACCTGATTTATCCTTTTCTATTTACCACAAATCTGGAAATGCTTCATGTACAATTGAAGCATCAAGCCCTTTGACCTTCTGTTTCTTCATAAGCATATTCATGAAGACCTCGGCCTCACGCTTCTCCAAGACCTCGAGGATCTGAATGAGAATTTGCTCTCTGCGTTTTACACTGAGGTCAGGCGAAGTTCGAGGATTGTTTTTCTCGAAGAGATATACTCGCCCAAGTTCCTGATGAATGGACGAATAGCTCATGCCAGGCGGCGAGTCACCGGGCTTGTACAGTGGAACTTGTTCGAACACGAACTGGATATTTGGGCAGTAGGTGCCACGCAATACTTCGCGAAGCGCATAAGTGGCATTGCCACGGAGAATGTTTATCTTGTCTTGCTTAGTAGGAGCCTTCTCAAACTCGTCAAAGACTTCATAACAGTTTTTCATGGTTCAAAACTCATCTATGCACTCAATCAAATTCTTGAGGCGGTTATCAATAAAGTAGTTCAACATCTTCTGACGGCTACCAGACTTCGGTACATCATAGGCCCGAACAATCTGTTCTTTGAGAGTCTCAGGGATATAGTCCAGATCAACAAGCATTTGGTTTCGCTTATAGCCTCGTAGCATCATATCAGTAGTGCAGAACTCCTCTGCGGTACTATTTATCCATTCTTGAAGTTTCTTGGTGCTAATAACCTTCTGCCGTTCACCAGCAACGAAAGTGTTATCAGGTGAGAGAAAGTTAGGAATGCCATCGCCACGGTCACCACGAATGATATGCTCTTTGATATAGTTGAGGGGGTCTTCTGTCTTCACAAACCTTTTGAGAATAGGGCTGTACTGCACAACACCAGGATATTTCTGGAGCTGAACAAAGTCTTTGTCAGAAGATAGAATGAGAATTTCTTCGTGTGCGGCCATTCGTGCGGTCAGAACACCGATAACATCATCAGCCTCTGCACCATCAACCTCGATGACCTTGTAGGGGAAGTTTTCTTTCAACTCATCACGGATCTTGTTGAGTGTCTGAAAGATCAAGTGCCAATCAAACTCGGACTTTTCACGGTCAGACTTGCGATGAGCTTTGTAGAACGGAAAAATATCGCGGCGCCAGTACTTCTTTGAGTCACAGGCCACCACGATATCACCATACTTGGACTTGAATTGCTTTGCGTATGAACGGAGAGAGTTTAGTACCATGTGTCGGATGAGAGGTTCATCCAGTTTCATTTTTGGATTGCTGTTGATTTGTTGCATCAGGTTCGAGATTAGAACCTGGTTGAGATCGATCAAAATCATAATGTGTCCTTATTGCTATATGTATTATATAGCAGTTACTCTTCTTCGTCAAGGTCTGAGATATCTTCTACAATCTTTCCAGTCTGACGATTGATTACTTTCACATTCTCATCGATGAAATTATGCAGGTTATGCTGAAGGTCAAACTGACGATAGATGGTTGCTCGCAGTGCATCGGCTGCCATAGAGAAGTCTTTTAGAAAGACATTACTATCTGTATCTACGCCATGGTTCTCGATCTCGGTGACCATGATCTCAACGATATCATCCACAATACCGTCAGCATATTTGAATAGCCCTTTTATCTTGTACTGTTTGACAACATCATCATCTGTTGATGGTTCACGAACAATCTTGCTCTTAGGAAACTGGACAACATTCTCACTCATTTGATGGCCCTCAACAGAATTACTTCGGTATTTAGGCGACCATTCGCCGCTTTGGGTTTACACTTGATATTGTCCATGAGCTTGCGAAGAACCACCTTGCTACCAGCCTGAAGGATAGTCAAGGTCTGCTCAGGTTTACGAACCTTCTTGGTGACAGAGGTCTTCTCATCGAAGCCCGTAAGGGTTGTTCCCTTCACACTAAGCCCTGTGTGGCTCATTGCGTTGTAGACAGATAGGTTTCGATACTTCACATTGAAGACCCAAAGCTGTTGAGCGCCAACAACCTCTGTAGGCTTGATGCTCTTGATATTCAGGGTTGTGTCTTCTGCAAGAAACTTCATCTTGCCAACGATAACACCGACAGGCTTCTCTTTCGTCTTTCGCGGCTTACGGGCTGCCTTGATGACATTAGCACGAGCCTCAGCAGCAGAAACAAAACCGCGGATAAACTCCATGTATGACTTCAACTGGATTTTTTTCCAGTGAGAGTATGCTTCTTTGAGTTGAGGGTCTTTGCCTTGCATAGCATCGAACAGCTCTGCATAAAGCGGCTTGTAGTAGTCCGCAATACGCTGTGCAATCTGCGGCTTGATATCGTTGGCCCGCATCCAATTTTCTATGCTGAACGCATTACGCCCTTCTTTGATGAAGATATCAACCTGCTCTTCAAGGTCACCAATCAAGTCAGAAGTCTTGTTGTTGATCCTGTCTTGGATAGAAATCACATTCTTCGTGACAACAGGTTCAACAACCTCGACGGCCTCAACCTCGTTGACAATCAGAGCTTCAATCTTCTTCATGATGATAGCGATAAGCTCTTCCGAGACTTTGCTACCATTCATGAACAGACGGCAGTGCCAGCCAATGTTACGAAGGTCTTGGGCCGATATCTGCCCAACCAGCTTCAGCTTCTTCTTGTCATACTTGATGTGCTTGAGGTATGCAAGAGCAAACTCCTTCGCATCATCCGTAGAATAGAAGTAGTTGAACCAGTTGTATGCTCCGCCTAGATTGGTATCGACGGTAACATCGACCAATACGGGTTCAGAGCCGAGGTACTTTTCATCGAGAAACTTTCCACGAACCTTACCTGCTGCTTTTGCCATTTGTTCCTCAGTAGATTTGACCAAACTTCAAAGACTTGAAATCCGTAATCACACAGATACCGTCTTCGAGATATTCATAAGTATAGCTGATCTTGGAGGCATAGTCAATAGCGTCCTCGATGAAATTGTAGACTTTGCTAGGACCAAACACGTCCATCATTCTGTCCATATCTCCATCCCAGTGGAGTGTTTCATCATTGAACTTTCCGTAGATATTATCTATGGCATGTGAGTGTGCTACACGGAATTCAGGGCCAGCAGTCTCTAAGATATAAACTCCGTTATCCAAGGACATTAACCTACCACAATCGACTTGATCGAATCCATACGGAATGAACGCCAGCCATGTGATTCAATATCCCATACGGAAAGAACTTCAAGGTTCTCTTTACGAGGTGTCTCATTTTCTTGAAGCAACTGCGGCGGTAAAAGGTCAGGTTGCAATGTACAACGCATTTCACGCAAACTACCATCACGCTTATCGAACGTGACAGTGACAACACCCTTGCTCAAGGTTTCTTTCAGTTCATAACGATCCATCATGCCCGCATCTCCTTAATCAGTGCATTAGCTTCGGTAAATGGGAGGTAGTACTTGAGTAGAGTTTCGAAGGCCTCGACAAACATCTTGTTATTTTCAAGGTCATACTCGGTATAAGGTTCAAGCTTACCGTTGGCTTTGCGCTTCTCGATATCCTTAACATCTTGAAGCATGTAGCCGTAGTCCTTGACTAGCATATCACGCATAAGCGAGTCGGCCGTTTCATCAGTGATTTCAATCTTCATGTCTGCAACCCCGTCATGTTGTGCATTTCCATATACTCGGCTAGGTCGTCATACCCACCGATACGCTTATCATACACGAAAACCTGTGGTGCTGTCAAGGGCAAATTTGGACCAATCAGTTCTCGCAGTTCTTCTTTGGTATAATCCGTACCGAGATTCAGTGCGGTATACTTTACACCAACATCATCAAGGAGTTTCTTGGCCTTGATGCACCAAGAGCAATTGTCTTTTGTGTAAATCTTATACATCATTCAACTCCGAAATGTTCTCGTGTGGGTTTATTCAAATGCCAAGCATTGTGACCTTCAGCAATCAGTTGTTCTTGAACTGCCAAAACTTCCTTAACGATCAACTCAGCAAACTTTTCTCTTGAAACTCGCCAGAATGGTTTTACTTCATCAGTTTCTTTGTTTCGATAGTTACCAGCTGGATTACATATACTTCGTGCATAAGTTTCTGCTTCCATAGAAAGTTCTGTTATACGCTCGTTCATTTATTATCATCCTTTAACCAAGGTTCTAAAACTATAAGCATAACCTTCTGGAGAAGTGGTTTGCCAGTATCCACCCCAGCTATCATGAATACGATAAACTGGACCAAAACATTTATTTCTTTGAGCGATCATAATAGCATAATAGTGATTTACATGCTCGTTCATCAGAATTCTTTCCATGTATATATAGAGTTCTTGGTCTTGAACCTGACAGTCCAATATCCGTCATCATTGATCGACTCTTCAAGAATTCCAATGATAGGCGTAGTCTGCCAGTAATCCTGTGCAGAGTATGTGCGACCATACGGTGAACCGACACGCACACCATAACCAACCATAGGATAGTCGGCGTTATGGACAGGCATACCACTCTCAGCATCAAGGATCTGACACATAGGGCCGGAGTCACCAGCACCGTCACTCTCTCTCACTAACGAATATCTAGGCATAGGTCTATCTCCTTCACGACTTTCAGTCATCAGCTTCTTTGATTGATATCCAGGCATCATTCATGCTCCACTAAAAACCATTTCGGTCCATCTTTAGCTAGTCTGGCATAAGGATCAGTCACTCTTGTTCCATCGAGCCTTATGCCGCCACCCTTGATATGATTTCTCGCTTCTGTTTTTGATTTAGCAAAACCAACATCAACTATGAGTTTGGCTAAACTTTCTCCAACATCTTCGAAATCACGAGGAACTTTGACAACAACCAACATCACTTGATTCCAAAATGATCTTTGATTGCTACCGACACAGGAAATGTCCTGCATTTATATTGCGATTCTTCGCCAAGTCTGATACACTCTTGGATGATAAGCTCGGCAAACTTTTCCATATCTTTAGTAATCTCATGAAAGAGTTCGTTGGCATAGATTTCTTCATCTTCAACAATAAAGCCAGACTCTTCAGCCAGTTCTAGGATTCGCTCATTCATCATTCAACTCCGAAGTGATCTTTAATCTGTCTAGCAATCCAAGGAGCCTGTGGTGCCATTTCTAATCCTGTATCATATTCTATCATACAAATTCCAACACATTCATTGATAATCAACTGAGCAAATTCTTTCAATCCACTTGGAAAAACAGTCATATTTGCTTTACAGGCAAGCTCCGCTATCAACTTATCATTCATCATCTTTTTCCTTCTTGAACATGCTGAGTATCATCATCCACATCCAGATGATAGCACCAACCGCCATGGAACACAATAGCACACCGACAAGAATGCCTAGAACGGCCATCATCAGATTACTCCAAGCTCTTTCAGTTGACGGATAGAATCCCAGGCACTAGTATGGGTAACCCAAATACCACCACCATCGATCCACTTCTGTCTATGTTTCTGCCAATCATCGACAATGATATCGCCAGGGTTGGCCAGCTTGATTTTATCTTTCGAACGACATGTCCACATTTCCAATTCTGGAAAATACTTCTGCCCCCATCGAAGCTTCTGCCCAATAGCCCATGCACCTTGAGGAACACCTGTGAGAATGATAGGCTTCAGATGTGCAACAGCATCGACCAAATCAAAAGCACCAGCCATCGGTTGCAGAGTATAGAAGAAGTCGGGAGTTTTTTCGATGATCCGCCAAAACTCAGCCGTGCCTTTCTTCTTTTCGAATTCACGAGGATTCATACTGAGAACTTCGATAGCACGGGCATCGAAGTCGGCTAGAACACCATCACAGTCAAGAAACAGTTGCATTAGATTTCCACAATCAGAGGTTTGTAATCTTTATAGTCCTTACGCTCACCCTTGTAGCCACGCGGATGGCAGATAACACGGGTATCACCGATCATATAGTCAAAGTCATCGTGTGTATGCCCATGAATCCAAAGCTTAGGCGGCTTCTTCATATTAAGGATCTGTTCTGCATAGTTGTTTGCAAAGCACACATTACACGGATCATTTGCGAACCTAGGATGCACCGATAGGTGCGTAGGCGCATGATGCGACACAATGATATCTGCTTCTGAATTGAAGAGGAAATGCTTATGTGCCTCGTGCGTCTGCATCATGGCCTCGTGTGTCAGGTCTTCAATGTAAGAACAATCGATCAGGCCGCGCTTGTAATAGTACCAATTCAGATTGTCAGACAGATCAGTCCACAGAGTAGCAGCAGCAATCTTTGCACCATCTATCTCACGCACGAAAGAGTGAGTGTAGGCATCCGAGAAACTATCGTTATAATAGTCATGGTTGCCTTTGATTGACATCATATGATTAAGATGCTTCATAACAAACAAAGCACGACTATGTGCATCTTCACAGATATCACCAGCACAAATGTAAAATACATCCGGCTCTGGCTCATAGTCCCAAGCTGTCTCGATAGTCTTCACAGTCTTGTGCATGTGAAGGTCTGACATAATACCGATTTTCATATCTTTCTTCCTAGATGCGTCGGGTCTGTACCCTCGGTTATATATTGAGTTGCACCTTTGTTGTAGGCCGGTGCAATGCGGGTTTTCTTTCTCTCGATTTCCGCAATGGTTGCCGCGCTTTCTTCTTTGTCGCGCTTCCACTTGTAGTCATCGACAGAACGCTTGAAGCCATAACCTGGTATGCTATCGGAGCAAGGCGATGTGCGCTGCTCGACTGATAGGTCAGGCATGTTATTGGGTCGCTCACGTTTCTTATTTGCAAGAATAGCCCCGAAGAAGTCTTTCCGTTGCTCGCGCAGGCGGAGAGTTTTCTTCGAGGCTTTCTTACGGCCAGATGTTTGCCTTGTGTAGATCATTATTAGATCCTATCAGGACCGCTCTAACTTGTCAAGTAGAACAGCCAGGAAAGCGGCCTCATTCATCAATGTATCCCTACGACCCATTGAACCAGAATCACCATGGCGGTTCTGTTCAACGGCCGTCTGCCTGACAGAATCCAGCCTAGAATAGAGGTGAGCTTTCACCTCTTCTAAGGTCTTAGCCGGATCTTTTGCAAAGAAATCATGCACCATCGTCTTCCTTTGGCTCATCATCTTCCTCCTCTTCGTCTTCCTGCCACTCTTTCCACATTTCATATTCTTGTTCGAGAATGTCTAAGATATCTTCATTGTCGATACCATCACGCCAATCTTCATCGGAGAAATCATACTCAACACAATCATCTCCGTCTTCATTGGTCCATGTACCAACAAAGCACATACCTGTTTCGATATAAGAGGCATCAACTTCGAAACCAAGTTCCTTCAGCTTTTCATAGAAAGCAATAGGCGGAGACCAGGCCGTATCAAACCAGCCAGTACCAGAAAGCTTATCATCATCAAGATTGAATTCACCACCATTGACATCCCACTTAGTACCCCACTCTTCAATGGCTGTACCATAGTCCCATTCAGCAGTTGAAAGCGGCACCATGGTCTGCATAAGTTCGCCGGCCTCAAAAGCCTTCGCAAACTTCTCCATCATTGCAAGATCAGTGTGTGAGATAGATACGTTATTGCTGCACCAATTAGGCATTTTCATTCTCCTTTACGATGATCTTTCCGATCAGTTCCCATTCATCAGCCGGCATCTTGAAACCGGTTACTTCCAGAAGATACTTAGCCGCTTCCTTGGGCGTATCAAACTCTTTCATTTGCTTGTTGGTATTGAAGTAAGGCTTTGCTGTGTACGTTTTCATATCACCCATCCATCTTCATATTCAGCCCGCTTATGGGTTTCAACCTCGTATAGCATAGCCATAAAAGAGTTGATATCTGCAAGAGGCACATTCATTAGGTCGCGCTCGCCAGCCACATAGACAATATACGCCCGTGTAAGAACAGGAATATCTTCATACGTCTTGAAAGGGGCTATCTTCATTTCCGCAAAGGGAATAAACACGTTAAATCACTCCAGTCCACCGAACACGATCAAAGGTTTTCTCGAAAAGATTGCCGCGAACAAAGTTGGTCGCAGGCGTCTTCCAAGAAGCGGCCTTCAGGATATCACCAGCCTTAAACTTGGCGGTGTCATTACGAACAATGAAGGAGTGGACGCTATCACGCTTCACAACCTTGATATACTTGCTGCCGACCTCGAAACGCAGGCTCGCAATAAACTCCTCAACCATCTCTTTACGAGACTGGTTTGTCTCCCAATCGGGCCAAAAGTCTTTGTAATCAGCCACGATACGGTCGAAGTAAGCGGTCAGTTCACCTTGCATATCAAAACTCCTCAGTTGTTGGTAGGATTATAGCAGGATTGGAGAGAATGTCAAGCCACCACGAAGCCCGTGGTGTCCTTCTTAGCCTTGCCCTTGGCATAAAGTGCCACGACAACACCGAGCGGATCAAGGACACGAACGTCGGTGTCGTCACCGTCTACAATGTCAAGCCCAAGGAATGTTTGCTTGAAAAAGAGCATATCTTCTACAAGCTTGCGGGTGCGGAACACAACCGCGATCCGCATACCGATTGCAATGGCCTTCTTAACGAAAGGAAGAAAGGCCGCAACGCCGCTATAAGAAAACGTCAGGTCATAGTTGACGGGAAGGTTCTTGCGATTAGCAATCTTGGTGTAATCGTAGAACTTGACCATGGGAAGGGCTTCAATAATGCCGTAATTTTCCCAACGGATATCGGTAGTGCCGTTCAAACGAACAAGCAATTCCCAATCACCATCTTTTTGGCTACGGGCATAAAGGTTGGCAATCTCTTTCTTGAGCAGAGCAATAAATTCTTCACGGTATTGCTGCCAGAAAAGAGCCTTGCGAAGGCGGCTGAAAAAGACGGGCGCCATTGCACCGCGACCAGCGGTAAACAGGCAGGCCAGGTCACATTGGGCAATTGCAGCCATAGGGCACAATTGCTCGCCGCTCTGCATTGCAGGGGCCATGTAAAGGATGGCGGTCTTGAAGCCGAGCTTTTCGCCCTTGCTAGTCTTGGCGTCACCGCTAACACCTAGCAGCTTATCAGGCTTGACAGTAAACAGCTTGCGAATTTTAGGCTTGTTTTCAATGTCCTTGCGGACCTGAGGATCAAGCTTGCTGAGGTCATAGATTATTGTCAAGGTCAAGTCTCCGTTCGTCTCTCTCTTCATCATGGAAGTATTATACACGGTCTGGAGCGGAACACAAGCGAAATCTCTTACCAAGCTTGGTATACTTTAGTCTAATGATGCAAAAATGCCACACAAGAATTGAAGGTTCCTGCGTGTTACAAGAAATATTACAATTTTATGTGAGAGCGAGACACCTTTACCATGATCCAGTCGTTATAAAACTGGTCGGACTCTAGAACGCGACGGTCAATTTGTTCCCGCATTTCCAGGTAGTTGGCGGTGCCTTTGGACTTGCAAAGGTGAAGGATATCGCGACGGAAATTTTCAGCACCTAAGGCTTCAACGTCGGCCTTGAGTAAAGCATTAGATCCGTAATAGTCTCGCCATCCTGAGTCGAGCTTGACTTTTTTACGTTTGCCTTTGAGGGTCTTGGTGCGGGTTGATACAAAGAGTTTTTTACCGATGTAACTCTTGTTATTGGTAAGATTGGTGATACGGTATACAAATCCAGTGTATTCCTTGATATCTTCATCACTGATCTCCTTATTTTCATAGTACCACATAATATACCCCCTGTCAAGAGGTATGTAGGTTACTTCTTTACAACGCTCATGCGATGAATATGAAAATGGGCTTCGTGATTAGGATCATAATGAGACTCGGTACCATGATATTGGAGTTTCGTATTGCGGCCAATGACTGTCTCATGCTCACCGTCGTGATCTGACAACTGTGAAACGTGAGTTGCTGGATCACCCTTCTTCAAATCGAAATGAATGATGTGTCTAGGTCCATAAGGACTCTTACCCTTTGTAGCATGATGACCTGAGAATGAATGTGCTACAGTCTTGCTATGAGTGGCTGAGATATATGCGGGCGAGTGCATCTGCCCTTTCTTATCAAGATGCTTACGAGGATCGAAAGACGTACCAGAATAGGCATTAAGATTATGCTGAATAGGATTATTTTTGATGGCTGAGTCGAGCCCTTTCACATGCTTCTGATGTGTCTTGGCTATGATCTTACCTTTGTTCTTGATAAGATTCTTATTCATGCTGGTACTACCAGAAGCGGTGTAGTGTCTTATCGAAGCATCATGTTCTGGTGTAAAAGCATTACTCTTATGGAGCTTATTCGAAATGGCTTCGTGGCTCTTACCAAGCTTTGTGTTGTCGTCAGTCTTCAACCAAGCTTTATAACCAGTTGCAGGCTTTGCGGCCTCATCTAGTTTCTTCTTTGATTGAACATTTCTGAAGTGAATTGGTGCAGGTATAAGCCCTTTGACTTCAGGGCCTTCTACGTCTGCAACGGAGGAGATATGTTTGAAGTGGATGGCCACAGGAATTACTCCGGTAGCCAGCTCTTTCTTCTTTTCTTTTTCGAATTGCTTGAATGTTTTCATGATGGTATTTATGTCATTTCCATTTTACGATTTCAAATGCACCATCATGGTTTTCAACCAAAGCTGTACAAGACTCCACCCAATCACCACAGTTCATATATCTAATGCCGCCAATATCACGAATATTAGCATGGTGAATATGACCGCAAATGATACCATCTAGCTTCTTACCTTTCACATAGTTACACAGAGTTTCTTCATAGTCACCAATGAAGTTGACTGATTCTTTGACAGTGTTCTTGAGATAGGCTGAGAGAGACCAGTATGGCATACCAAACACGGTTCTAACTTTGTTCACAAACCGGCTGAGGTTGATACTAATATCATAGGCCCATGAACCTAGATGAGCAAGCCACTTGGCGTTCCTCATAACAATATCAAACTGATCGCCATGAGTAACAAGATATAGCCTGCTATCGACTCCCACATGTATGGCTTCCCTAACCATAATAATATGACCGAATTCGTTATCGCAATAGTTACGCATAACATCATCATGGTTTCCTGGGATATAAACAATCTCTGTACCTTTTCTCGCTCTACGCAATAGCTTCTGTATTACGTCATTATGAAATTGAGACCATATGTTTTTCTTTGACATGGCCCAACAATCAACAATATCACCAACAAGATATATCTTCTCACACTCAAATGTTTTCATAAACTCAAGCAGCTGGTCTGCTTGACTCATTTTCGTGCCCAGATGGATATCTGAGATGAATACTGTTCGGTATGACTTCATCTATAATCCTTGTAATCATTCGTTGTGGATTTATTTTTGAATGTCACGGAAAAATAGTTAGTCAAATAAAGCCAGGTCGTCTTGAGGACGCCTTGCTCTTCAAGTCGTCTAGGTGAGGTCGTGGTAACCATGTACATGTTAAACACTATCTTGCCGAGATGTTGAATGCGTTTTGCAGTCATGGTATCTTCACCGTAGAAAGCAATGGATGTGTCATAACCGCCGACTTCATTCAAAGCTTTCTTTTTAATCATGCAGTTTCCGCCTTGAAGAAACACGCCGATATAATCGTTGCTGAGTTTAGCTAACAAATAATAGAACTTTGTTAGTATTCTCAAACCAAAACCAGCACCTTCATATTCAAGAGGTCCAGTTACAGCAACGGTATCATTGTTTGATAATCTACTCAATGCTTCCCAGACCCAACCATCGGTTATTTTGGAATCAGCATCAATGTTGGCAATCAAGAATCCTTTAGCAGCTTCATAACCAGCTTGTCTCGCAAACACAACACCCTTGCGAGATTCTTTGATAACAAAAGCACCTTCTAGTTCTGCAATTTCAGCAGTCTTATCGGTGCAATTGTTATCAACCACAATGATTTCATATGGCACATACCACACGAACACATTTGCACGAATAGAACGTATGCAATCTTTGATATGTTCTTCTTCATTGTAGCATGGGATGATGAATGAGATCATCTTTTTTCATCCTCTTCTTCTTTTTTAGCTTCATAGTACTTCTCTATGATTTCAAATCTATCAGGTTTCAAATCACCGACATACCAGCTTTCAGGTTCATTTTTACTTTGTTCGTCAATAAATGCAACATATAAATCCATTCTATGTTTCTGAGAAAGCTTATCATCATAAAACTTTCTCAGTTGTTCGCGGTCCTCTTTACTATGGAAAAATCTCCAAAAAGTAAAGAGGTACCACCGTTTGAACTGCACCCATCCATCATATAGCCACTGTTTCATTATTCTTCCTCATCCTCTATTTCTTGATCTTCATCATAAACCTCAGAGGCACAAAAAGGGCAAAACTTTGGATGCCCTGATGTGCTGTCTAAGTCATACATTAGCTTGTAGTCTGATTCACAGTAGGTGCAGATTTTCTTTTCTACTTCTTTTGACATTGTTCTGCTCCTTATACGATTTCGCAACCGCCGGCGACACAAGCCAATTCCTGTGAACCTGTTGTAGTATCTTGCTTCTCATATTCAGCAAGCATAGCCCAATTAACATCTTTTGGCATCTTAGCCAAGAGTGACTCGTAGTCTTCTTTTTCACAGTCCTGATATGGAGCCTGCTGGTATGTATGCTCACTGAATGGCAAGAATGAAACACCGCTCATTTCATCAATGTGATTCCAAACCCAACCACCTACTTCAGGCCACTCACTCTCCTTGACAGAAACGGTGATAGATGGCTTATGCTCACACCAATGACGCTGATAGGCCAGCCACAATTCGAGCTGTTCAATAGCTGTCATGTCCTTGCGGCATACTGCGTTGTTTGGTGATTTGATTGGAAATGAAAATACGAGGGTGTGGTCTGGCTTGGTAACATCAGGTTCTGCGGGGAAACCCATGTCAATCATCATCTTTGCGAGGGGGTCTTTTACGTCTGCTCTTACTGTACGAACATAATAGGGTGAGTGTCTTGCGTGGATACCTGATGCTGCATCAACTAACTGCGATACGGTACCTGAGGGTTTGACGCAGGTGATAGCCGCAGGCATGGGTACACCTAACTTATCCGACCATTCTTTGGCCGTGTCTTGTGCAACAGTACGAAGGTCATTCAAGAACATTTCGAGATTACCCTTGAGACCATTCGTGTACTCATTATCCATGATGCCTGTCAATGATACACCAAGCAGACGCTCTTCTTCACAATTCTTTTTCCAACCAGAAGAAAGATACTTGAAGTTAACAAGAGTGGACTGGAATACACCGAGAATTGTTGCAACACGAACCTTCTCTTTTAATGAAGTTAGTGTATCATCACCGCGAACCACAACTTCCGTGAGATTGCAAAATTCACGGCTGCGAAGGATAATCTCGGAACATGGGTTCGTGCCAAACTCATGGTTAGGATCACGGCGACCAAACTTCTCAGACTGCTTCTTTGCGGCCTGACGAGAGAAGATACCGCGTTCGCCAGAGTGAGATTCATAAAGTGACAACCACTCCTTCATGAAAATACCAACGTCGATGTTTTCTCTGACAACATAAGAGTTGTTAGCTAAGGCTCTTTGGATGTTTTCTTTCCACCATTCTCCAGACTTTGCCACTCGCATACGATCATCAGACAGGTCAGAGAGACTAATAAGAGCGGAGCGACGAACACCACCGACAACAACAATTTCAGCGATCTTACAAACAATGTCATGGCACTCCAGGGTTGTGAGACGGCGACCTGATGCCTTCTTAAAGGTATCAACGCAGAACTTAAATAATGAATCGAGTGGCGCAGGTCCAGATGCACGGCCGCCGAATGTCTTTAGAGGTGCACCAGCAGCACGGACCTTCGAAAGGTCCCACTTAGGAATCTGACCGGAGTAAAGTAGGTGAATTAACTCTTTGAGAGACTTCGCCCAACCAAGCTTGCTGTCTGCAACAACGATGGTTGTATCGGACTCATACAGCTTTTCAGCCACAGTTGGCATCTGCTCGGTGAACCTCGATTCGACCGAGAAACCAACGCCAGTACCATTCATGAGTATATAAAGAATCTCATCGAACGAACGAGGGCTATCAACTGCGACATACGAGCAATTATAACCAGCCACATTCTCACGCTTCAATGCTTCACCGGCTGTCATCATACAACGCATTGATGGCATCGTCTTGAGTGACAGAACAGATTCTTCCAACTCTCTACGAGTGTTAGCATCAAGTTTATAGTTTACGGTGTCGGAGAGATGTTCTTCGAAAAAGTCGAAGTATCGGCCTACGGTTTCATCCCATGCTTCACGACGGTTTTCAGCCCAAAGCCATCGTGCATAACGAGACTTGTGAATGAACTGCTGATAGAGGGTTGGAAGATAGTTACTATTCATGTTTACTCCTAAATGTCTAATGCGTCTTTAAGCGATGGAAACTGTTCAGTGATCTGATACCAGGCATCCAGCGCAATTTCTCTATGTTCTTTTTGTGTGCTTATATCTGTTCTTACTTGGCAATAATGGATCCAACTGCGAAGGCTGCCAGCCATATACATCCGACTAAGAATAAGTCCCTCAGGCAGTACAGCACGAGCTTGCTCCTTTGCGATTCCATTTTCGATGGCCCAGTTGTATGCGGCGGTTGCAGCATCGGTAGTATTTTTTTGATAGGCAGCCCAAGTTTCTTTAAGATTTCTTTTTTCATATGAAACCGATTCTTTGGTAATATAGTTTCCTGGATCATAATGACGCTCATACATAGGCGCGTCGTAGGTTACATCATCTGAAATCTCAACTGAGTTCTGTCGATTTTTTGTATCTTGTAGACGGGCTTCACGAGTAACGAACCCCATGTCTTTTGTAGGATCGGCATAGCGTTGACTAAACTCCTGAAAGCTGAATGAACGATGACGAAGGATCTGTCTGCCGATATCGCGTGTCGTATTTATCTCCATCACCACGTTGACCATCTCGAAAGGTGACCAATGCTTATGCTTTGCAAGGTACTTCAAAAGCTTTGGTGCTGTCAGTGTGTTATTCTGATTAGATGGATTGCTTACACGGGCCACATATGCAATGAACTCATCAACAGTAACGTATTGAGGATCACCAAAACCAATCTCGGTACCCGATTCATCATAGATGATAGTGCCGCCGTTATGCAGAAGTGGTTGTGTAACGGCAATAATTTTCGCAGTGTTCATGATATAACTTCCTCTTACTTACAGGTGCAGGCTTTTGCGGTGACATTACCAATCATCTTAACAACCTGTTCAACACCTTCTTCAACCATCCATGAGATACCCGTTGGCCCTCCGTAGATGATTGTAGACTGCCCGCCGCCATCTTTGTTGTTGACAGGGAAGACTGCTGAGATAGATGTTGCTTCGATGTAGAGTGGATTATCCAGGTGTTCGGCCGATGCGTTCGTGAACTTTAGTAACATTATGTTTTGCTCCATGATCCAAATTCTAGTTGCGCTTTGAGAAGGCTGAACGTATTACTATCTATGATACCTTGGATCATAGCCGGTGAGTAACCTCGTAATATCATTTCATTGATATCTTTCATGTCAAGATGCTTAGGCCATATGCAGATACTTTTACCAATTGCAATCGTTTTCTGCATATGCTTACACACGTCCTTGTTTCTCGGTTCATTGTCGAACACGAAGGTATAGTCATAGTTGCCGACAGTCGAGATTACATTATACAACGATGCGTCCATCATTGCAAGTGAATTCTGCAAGAACATTGAATCGATAGGCCCTTCTACGACATATATCTTCTTTGTCTTATCGACACGGTCTAGCCCGTAAACTTTGAGATTGTCGTCAGAGAGCTTTATGGTTATATATTTGACCTTGGAGTTCACCAAAGCTCTTCCTTGAAACCCCAACAATATATTTTTTTCATCATAGAAAGGAATTACAAGACGAGGTTCGGCATAGAGCTTCTTGTCATATTCAGGGAAGATATCTTTCACAAAGAGATCGAAGTCTTCTGCATAGTACAGATCAACCCATCTCTCTTTAGGTATAAACCTATCTTTCACATAAGCTCTGCCAGCATGTGTGATAGGTAGAGATTCGATGGTTGGGAGATTGATCTTCTTCTGTGTATTGAAGACTGGCTTCTCCATTAGCATAGAGAAGTCTGGCTTGGCCGTATTGCCTGCGCTTTCATTCTTGAACCGTTCCATCTGATACTGAGAGTATAGAGAACGGTCGACCATCTTCAAAAGATTACCGAATGAGTGACCAGTTCCGCAATTATGACAGGTGAAGAAAAGATCCGACTTGCGACGGTAAATATATCCACGCATCTTGAGTTTGTTCTTCTGGCTATCACCACATACAGGGCAACGAAAGTTCCATAGATATTCACTCTTTTGTCGAAACTTGTCCAGCTTCGGCGCAAGAAGTGAGATATACTTTTTATCGATGTAAAGTGACATACCGAACCTACTCTCCAATCAGAAGAGTATTATACACTAGAATGTGGAGGAAATCAATGGGGAAAGAGTATCTTTACGATATCTATTTTTGCAGCCAACCAACTAACGATCATGAGGGCTCCAACAACGGTATACTTCCATATCTCAATCTTAGATAACCTGTCAGCGAACGAAGTCTTTTCGGCCATCAGCTCGGCTCGCATACTGTGTAGTTCTGCAAGGATTCTTTTTTCTGATTCGTCAATTTTTTGTGTGAGTTCACGGTTCACGGTTGTGATGCGCGAGTGTAATTCTTTCGTGTCTTCTACATGTTCTTGTCTACGCTTTTCCAAAACGCTTTGTACCTCTTGAGTGATCTTTTCTTGTACCACAATTCTTTGTTCTTGTAGAGATACCATGCGTGACAAATTAGATGCAATCTCTTGCATCTTATCAATAGTAGTGTCAAACTTAGTACATAGACTAGATATCATAGTGACATCTTTCTTGAGTAGTTCGATATCTATTTTCAGTTCATCTACCATTATTGTTTCTGCTTAACTGGTTTAGGAAGATTGGCATAATATGCTTGATAGGCTGCAATCACCGCATTCTGTTGTTCGATGTAGCGGCGAAGTTCGGCCACATTCAAACTAAGATTTTGATAGCCTTGTGCAGTGAGTGCGAAGTAGGTCACATTCTCTTTCGACTTCAACATCTCTAGCTTTTCTTCTGCATTAGAGGCCGTAATAACAACCCATTCCATAGGAGACTGGCTTACAGGTTGCACTTGTGGTAAAATTAATTCCATGCGTTCAACAAGAACTGGCTTGTCGATGATCTTTGGTTTAGTAGAAGCACATCCTACTAATAGGAAAGCAGAAGCGAAGACGCCAATCTTATTTAACATTTTTAGGTTCCTTCGCAATAGCTTTCTTCAAGAAATCACTACACATGTTATTCTGTACCTTGCCAGATTTTTCATCATTTGTCAACTTGGCACCTGTTATGAGTTCATTACAACGAAGGGCATCTTTAGTTCCTCTATTGATCTTCATTTCAGTTTCAGTAGGAAGTGTGCTTGCAGATTTGGCGAGGTTTATCTTGTCGAACTTTCCTCTCAGCACACCAACTTCTTGTTGAGTATCGTTAAACTTATCCGAGATAACTTTGTTTATCTCTTGCATCTTCTTTATGTCTTCAGCATTACGATCAAGCACTAGCTGTTGCTCTTCGATAACACCTTCTAAGCGTTGCTGCACCTCTTCTGCGGCCGCAATCTGCCCCTCTAGTGCTTGTATATAGAAGTAACCAATTGAGATAGTGCAGAAGAGTACTACTGCAATGATGATCTTTATTTTCATTTTGCTACGCCCTGTATCTTTTCTTGCCCTCTTGACCATGCGGCGATACCTAGAACTGCACCCATTGCAAGATGAAATAGGCCGGCTCCTTGAAGTGTTAGTGGGCTCCACTGAACGAGTGGAGTCTTTGTCATAACTTGTGCGACACTCCATGCGACAGGGAAGATTGCCATATCAAGGCAGCAAATGACCATATAGCACCAACCCATTGCGGGGCGCCACTTCTTGACCATCCAGTCTTCGTTCTGCTTAGAGTTCTCCGCTTCCCATTGCTTCTTCTCTAATTCGATCTTAGCAAGCTGCGCCGCTTCCGACAATTGTTGAACTTGTGGCGCAGGTGTATTATAGGCTATGCGAGGTGAATTGTCAACATAGGTTGAAGGTATAGAAGCACCAGCACCTTTAGTTGCTGGCGGAATCATATCCATAGCAGGCCTCGTTGCTGCTGGTTCTTCGTCTGGAATACCGAACTTAGGCATAATCTCTCCTTATGAAAATATTTGTAGTGCAGCTTCATAATGAGATTTGCGGTCTTCAAGACCAATAGTTCCACCGTTAATCTTCTTTGTTACTGTAAGCACATCACCCTTGTCGGCCCACTGGTTCAACTCTCTTGAATCCCAGAACCAACCAGCTGACCATGCAGCTCCTTCTGAGTCTTCAAGCCATGCAGTTGCATCTTCAAGTGAGATACCCATATCTGTTGCGAAGGCCTGATAATTAGACTTACCTGTTAGCTGGATCAAACCACGCCCACAGTATCTATAGCCATCACCAGATGCTTCGTCACCATTGCCCATGCGAGAGGCATATACTTTGTTAGCTATCTTCTGAGGATTCTTAGCGAATGATGCTGTATCTACTCCGCGAAAATATTTAGGGAAGATAACCTTGAGACGATCAGCAGAGTAGTTGAGGTTTTCTTTTGTTGTTCTGAGCCCACCTGATTCATGCCCTACTTGAGCAAGAAACATTGAGATGCGTTGCTTGTTATTGATCTCGTAGAATTCTAAAACAGCATTCAAATCATCTACAAATCTTCCAACGATATCTTCGTCTGTGTCTTCAAAGAACTCATTCAGTTGTTCAAAGGTAACTAAGGGCATTATTTACTCCCGTATCTTGCATAGCACATTGCGCCAGTGTTTTCGTCTTGAAGTATGATTGGCTTCTTGCCTTTATGTTTTCTGTCGAAATCTCGAATAGCTTGCCCATGTTCATCTTCACCAATATATGTCTTCCAATGTTTGCCTTTTTTCTTCTGCATTCTGGCCTTATGAAACATGTCTGATGGTACAATGAATGTTGGATTACCTGCAAAGACACCAGTTTTAGACTCTTGTAAGGCCTTAGGTGGATCACGACGGAGAACAGCACTCTTCTTATGCTTCTTCATCTGTTTTGGATTTAAACCTGGTTCACCCCAGTTGGCTGGCTTGCTTGGTGGGCTAACACCAATTGCGGCTATCTCACCACCGCCGGCCGAATTTACTGGAGCATCTTCTTCGATTTTCTTCATTTTACTCTTGACACCCTCTTGACAATGAGATATAGTAGCTATGTACCCCAGTGAATGATTATATGGACCTTAACCGACTAAGTATGTAAATATCAACTGGTATATCACCTGAATGAATATCGATACCTTTGATACCTTTAACTACATTCGGCATGATGCTCATGAACATGAGAAATGGTTTAAGCATATGATAGTCTGATGTATCAGTTTTGAAGAATAACATCCTAATAGACGCTTCAACACCAAACACATTGGTAAGAATTATGAGGTGATTGAGTATGAGCCTTTCTTTCAGCTCCTCTTCACCCCATATTCTGTATCGTTTTATTAACCTCTTGATATACTTTATGCGCTTCAGGTCTTCTTCAAATTCGCTCATGATGCAGTTTGGGCTATCATAAGCTTTCATAGCAAAAATCATAAAGTTATCATCATGTAAGTTTTCAATCATTACTCTTTAAGTTTACCCACATCTGAGTCAAGCCACTTCTTGACAACGGCTCTACCACGAGTGGCATCAGCCACTGGTGTTTTTGATGGTTTACCACCAACTGCTCTGGCCTTATTGACCTTACCAACAAGCTTGGCGGTAAGTTCATTGATTGCAGATATATTACCAGTTTTCTTATCCATCTTTACTTTCGAAAGATCGGTTTTAGGATCACTAGATGAGATATTACCGGTATCTTTATTCAATTTGATTTTAGAAAGATCAATACCTTCTTTAGTCAACCTATGTTTTTGCCATTTCATATCTTCACGCTTTTTCTTACTCTCATCACGCTCATCGCGGTAAGCTTTGAACTTGGCCTTTTTCTTTTCTTTCTTCTCTTCCATGCTCTCATCAACTTTATAGTAACCAGAAGGTGGAGCCGCCATCGACTTCATTTTGCTTGGTTCTTTTTCATAATCACCATGCTGGATGTTTACGTCTTTGAAAGTTTTCTTAGCCTTGATACCAGTATCGTTTGCGGCCAACTTCTCTTTATGCTTCATAACATAGTCAGCATGTGCTTTCTTTTCTTTAGATGTCATCTTGCGTGTAGTGACAACCTCATCAATCGTTTCTTCATCAAGCTCTTCGATGTTTTCTTTGTCACCATTCATTTCATCTTCAAGGTCAGAAAGAATTTCTTCTAGCTCAGATTGATCCACAATCTCACAGAAGATTTCAAACATACCACAATCACTCATACGATACTCAAAATAGATATGGTGTGGATCTTCTTCGGCCGTAACCACTCTGCCATCATCAGTCATACCCATCTTGAAGCCGAACTGATTGATGGCAAAGTTAACTGCACCCGAATCACCTTCAAAGAAGGTTGTGCGTGGAGGAAAAATATGAAAGTTTGCAAGCGTCTTACATACACGCTCGAAAGCAATGTATGGTGTAAGAAACTTACCATTCGTAGCACCAGCTAATAGCTTGTTGATGTTATCTCTAACAGCAGAGTCTCTAACGTCAATAACACCATTGCTGGTACCGGCATATGGCATCGTCTCTTCATTTACAAATTGCTTGAAGCTTTTCATATTACACTATTCCTTATACGCCTGAGAACCATACGTTATCGCGGGCATCGTCTTGTGTGATTGTACCCATTGCAACAAGCGTTTCAGATGTAATACGATCACCACGCCCACCAAGTGCAATGGTGAATGTTGGTAGAGTTGTATTAGCACCGTTTGTTCTGATGGTGATGGCTGAAGAGTTAGAATAACCAAGCCCGCCGTTTACGATTGTCAATGTTGAAATCGTATTGAGTGTTGAGTTGGTTGAGTAACCCTGCAAGCTATTCTGAGAGTTGGCAATAGTAAATGAGATATTGGCGCTGCGGCCGTTACCAAATGCACTTGTATCAGTGATGGTTAGATAACCAGCAGCATTGACACCAGTACCACCAGAAGCTGAGATAGCAGCAATTGGGCCTGTACCAATCTTCAAGCTGACCCAACCTGCATGTTGTGGATGCTGATCGGCTAGTGCTGATGCCGTCATTTCTGCTGGTGATACACCGGTTACGATACCATAATAGGTATATGAATTTGCAGCTGTACCGTTAATTGTAGAATTAGATGTTGAATTAGATGTGTTTGCCCACAGTGGCTTGTTATTGCCAGTGTTGTAATCTTTATTTCCCCAAAGCATATGTAGTACTCCTTGTTTCTTATATTTATGTTAGTGATAACCGACTAATTCTGGTTTTGTTGGTTGAGTCTCGATTGTGTCGCCTGGTTGCCCAGTTGCTGTTTTACCCAAAGGTTGTTCACCCTTCTTCTCTTTAAGTTTCTTGAGAACTTTCTTGGTAGCCTCTTCGGCATAAACTTCTGGGCTGCGACTTTGGTTACCACTTCGCTGTGCGCCGGCTCTTTGTTGAAGCCCTGCACCAGCTTTGTTAATGTTAGGGCTAGATTTTTTTACACCGCCAGCATGAGTACCACCTAGACCTGTTGTCGTTGATCGAGCTTCTTCAATCTCTTCTTCTGAAAGACCATGATGCTGTTCTTTTTCAGATGAACCTACTCTTTTGTTTGGACCAGATAGGTCTTGAACATCAGCACCACCGCCTTTAAACTTCTCAACACCTTGCTCTTTGAGTTTCTTCAGAACGGTCATCTTGATTCCTTTAGAAACTTCTTGACGAACTGGTCAAAATTTTCTGCTACCATTGGAGTATTGCCTGCACTACCACCACCGCCAGGAGCATATCTCTTTCTCATCGAATCGGCAGCTGAACCTGGTGTTACTTTAGATAAGTTAGATGACGATGCAGCAGGAGATGCTAGTGCGGCAGGAGCAGAGGGTCTTGCAGGAGATGCTGGTGCAGAAGGCCTTGCAGCCGCTGGAGCGGCTGGCTTTGGAACTGAAGCACCAGCAGCTGGAGCAGTTTTTCCAGGATTATAAACCTGTACAGGTCCTTGCTTGTCACCCATGGCAGCTTGCTTCTGTGCCGCTATTTTAGCCGGATCGTTTGCACCACCAGCAATAGCTGTTTTACCTTGAATTGCATTCATAGCCTGGCCAACTGTAGCACCAGCATTTTTTGCCTGGAAATCTTTAATCGTTCCACTAAACTTTTCAGGTTTAGCCGCAGCAGCCGCAGGAGCAGAAACCGGTTTCGCGCCGGCGCCTGGAGGTGTAGGTCCAGTTATGGGTTTAATAGGAGCAGATGGTGCAGATAAAGGTCTGACAGCTCCTGGAGCTGATGGTGCAGTTGAACCACCTGGTACAAGAGGTTTTAATGTTCTCTGTGCAAGCTCGGCTGCACCTGCATCGGCTCTTGTTTTATCGGCGCCAGTTTTAGCATCAAAAGCGGCTCTATCACCAGGAGAAGCCATTGTAGATTGTGGTTGACTACCTGCCGTTGCTGGTGATGTACCAGTTTTATTCTGATCTTCTTGACTGCTAGGTGTAGCTGAAGTTTTAGGTTCTTGTTTAATGACCTTATCATCATATCTTTCTTTTTCGCCGTTAGGTGCTGGTGTTGCCGATCTTGTCGCAGGAGCTGGTGCAGGTGCAGGCGTTGAAGTTCCTCGAGCAGGTGTAGTCGCAGCATCTGCGTCATCTACTTTTTGTCTGTTAGTTGCATCTCTAGTTGCATTTCTAGCATCTATGTCATTTTGAATTTTAGCTTGTGTGTCAGCAACCGATTCTTCACCAATTTTCATCAAGCGAGCCTCACCAAGGCTCTTCTTGATTTCTTCCATTACAGATTCGAAAGTGATCTTATCCATTATTCTGAATCCTTGTTCTTTGCCTTCCATGCAGTAGCATAGGCGATTGACTTTTCTTTGTCTGATAGACCATCTTTAGAATACTTGTCTTTGATGTGCTTTACCATGCGCTCATACTTGTCACCTGAAGGGGCTTTCTCAGCAAGGGTTTCTTCTTCTGACATTGATCTCTTGATACCAGCTTTTCTGTTATCCATTTTACGCTTCGCATCTTCGATGCCAACACCGCCAGTTCTCTTGGCAACACCCATAGTGTTTGTTCTGGTCACTTCTTTATCGGCCTTGCGAGCATATGCAGCTTTTACCTTAGCAGAAATTTCATTGATGGTTTCTTCTTTGGTTAGCTTGTCGGTTGCCTTAGCAATACCTTGACGGCGCTTCCATGACTTACCAAACATCTTATCAGCGGTTGCATCATCTTTCTTACCCTGCTGATAGTTTGAATAGTCACCCTTTTTCGTCTCATCTTTAACTTTGTTTGCTCTTTCAGCATAGCGACCAGTTGCAGCGGACTTGGTTGCTACATCGTGTGAGGCCTTCTTGATGTATGATCCGAGTGTCTTCTTTGATAGCTCATCAAGAGCTTCTTCTTCCATTGAACCTTTCTTGGCCTTCAAAATTTTGAAGTCTTGAGCGTCAATCTCGTTATTATGATTTGCATCAATCTTGGTTTGATTACCCTTGAGTTCTTCATTAAGGGCAACCGCTGTTCTTTCTGCAAGAAGACGGTCATACTCTGCATGTTGCTGGAATGAAAGCTCACGCTTAGCCTGAATACCAATCTCTTCTTGAAACTGCTTCTCAACCTGACGGCGAGTTTCATTCTCTTGCATAACCTTTGCAACCGCATCAACTAGCGGATCTCTTTTCTTAGTGAAGTCGTTATTACCAAACATGATTGAATTCCTTATATTGAGGTTTATCTATATTTATCTGAAACTTATTCTTCGCAATTCCATTTGCGGAGCGACAATGCTTTTCTCGTTGGTCTGCCTTTTTCATCTTTCATAGGCCCACGCATACCACCCATACGGGCACAGAATGACTTGCGGCGATTAGCAGCCTTAGAACCAGGCTTCAACTTAGATGGTTTGGTTGTGACTGCAAGTGATAGCTTAGAACCAGGATGCTCACTACGATAAGAAGCAATACCTTTCTTGTTCAAACCACCAGTTGGATTTTTACCGGCTTTACGTTGCCATGCAGGTGAAGATTCGTCCACATCGTCTTTACCGGTCTTCATGACGGTAGCCATATCGCGACCAGCAATAGCTTCCCATGACTCACGAAGCCCATTGAAACCTTTTGTTGTATTTGGAGTAGATTTGATTTCACTCAATCTCTCACAAGCTTCATATAGTTTCTGTTCAGCATGTTCACCATACTTGGTGATGAAACGCTCTATAGTCTCATCTTTGCTGGCCCATGCTGCCACAGATTCTGACATAGGTAGAGAATATCCACCAAATCCTGATGGTGAGCGAATGACACCAAATGTTGGTCCTATACCATCTCTACCAAACTCATAGCCTAGTGGTGGCGCACTGTCTTCTTGTGCAAGCTTCTTTGACCACATATAAGATGCAAATTTCAGTGCTTCACCTCTTTCACGCTTATTCTCAGCTCTCTTAGCTTTTTTATCTTTTATTCGATCCATATACTGCTTTGAATGTTTAGGTTCAATTGGCTTTTGTGTGAGGTCTGGAAGAACTTTACCTTCTTTCACATTTTTCTCAGATAGTGGATTAGATGGAAAAGATTGACCAGGTGTATTTTCTTTGTAAATCTTTGTTAGACTATCTTTACCCCATTCACGATCAGAAGGTGTATTCTCGTTGACCATATCTTCGAAAGCTTCATCGACAGGTACGCAGTTTGGCACTTCTTTACCATTCTTCTTTTTCTTGCCAACCATCTGGTAACCTTTCCAGCATGGATCAGGCCCCTTCATCTTCTTTTCTTCGGCTACTTGCTGTGGTTTTGGTACCAGCTTACCGTTCTGTGTAATATAAGTCACAGTATGTTTTCCTTTGATTGTTGTACCGTAACGACCAAAACCATAGTATGTCAAACCAAGGCGTTTAGCTTGAGACATTTCATTTGGTGATGGTGCTTGTGAAACTTGCTGCACATTATTTTGATCTGGTGGTATTGCATCAGAGGCCTGAACTGCACCACGCTGAACCGAACCTGTACCAAATGCAGTTGTGCTTGGTGGTACGAAAGACTGCATATTGCGTCTCTGCATCTCAGATTGATTCCATGCAGCAGCCGCAGGATTATCATTTGGTTGACGAGCAACAAACTTCTTTGTCATCTTGAAAATGTTCTGAAACTCACCTTCAACTTTCTTCTTTACTTCAGGTGGTGCAGTACGAAGGTCATTGCTATTGTCTACTGCAACGAAGTTATCTTTACCAAATAGCTTTGCAAGAACAGGCATTGCAGCTTGACATGCTTCCCACTTATCTTTGCGAATGTCTTCTGGTACTGCACGGCCACCTTGTCTACCTCGATCTAAGTTTCTTTCTTTCGAAACTTCATCTGAAGTATTTACGAAAACCATCATAGTATCATAACCAGCATCTTCAAGTGTTTTCTTTTGTAGAGCAATCTTCTCAGGATCATCAGCGGTACCATTGATGATAACACCACGACGCCCAGCCATTGCAAGACGCTGCTGTTCTACGCTGATATTTTTGCCGCGCCCACGAACAATATCTCTTTCAAATCTTTCATTCTCAGGCATCTTGAAGTCAAGCCCAGCCTTACGCATCAAGAACTCGAAAGCAACGTCTGAATTGATTTCTTGCAGTCCCATACCAGCAAGGGTTTGTTTCATCACATAGTCTTTACCTGAACCAGGACCACCGGCTAAGAATACAGCCTTGAATGTGCCTGGATCGTTGATGCCTTCTGCTATGGTTTCTTCTGTGACATAACCAGACTTGAACATTTGTGGATTAGATTTTGCAAACCAGCGCATAATCTTACCAGCTTCGGAATTGGCTTCGTTTTCAATATCGGAGCCGGTAGATCCTTCTTTGGAAATATCTTTGCCAAGACGCCCATCCTCATTCTGCTTGTGATGTACAAGCTCATGTGCTACAGTTCTGAACACATCCATAGGATGGCGGTTCTTGCTTATTACAACAATTGACTTCTCACCTGGATTATAACCACCAAAGCTGCTAGACATTGGTTGTTTTTCGAGTGTCATCTTAGGTAGTGACTTGATACCAAGCTTCTTTGATGCAAACTGTGTGAAGGTGTCCAGCATTGGACCAAACTTCTCATGGTCGAGATCACCAATATCTTCTACATGATCTTCTTTGATTGCTGCACCTAGCGCACGAGCCGCGCCTACAGCCATACCAACTTTAGGAATTTCGCCAGCAACATCTAATGCTGCACCTACATAATCTTTATTCTTTATCTTATCAATTACTCCAACGGCAGTTTTGGCCTGTGAGATAACAGGTAGATTACTCATCGCTCTTGTTATAGGGCTATCTGGTGGTGGATTTTTTCTGTAGTATTCACCAGGAGATTCTTCTTCTTCTTTGAGCTTGGCTCTGATCTTCTTGATTGATACCGGTTTTGGTGCGGCTGCTAATGCACCCTTGATTTTTTCATCCATGACTTTGTGAATACCTTTGTCATACTTACCAAAGAGGTCTTTGATGATCTTGATCTGAGTACCATGGTCAGCATTAGCAAACTGCTTACGAACTTCTGTAGCAGACCTTGCAGGCTCACCAAGCACTTCGAAATCGAATGTTGGTGTTACGACCACATAGGCCTTAGGTTTATCAGGATCACCGAAAGGCTTTGCACCTTTACCGTCTTTTGGATATGGTTGTAAATAGCTAGCCTGCCCAGACTTGGTTGGCTTGAACGAGAAGCGCGGATCTTCGTCCATGTCTTTCTGGGAAACAGCAAAGACTACAATGGTCTTTGAACCATCGTAGCCTCTTAGAATTTCAGATGAGATATATGGGTTGCGGACTTCGTGAATGTCAGTAGATGTGACACCAGATAGCTCCATCATCTTCTTCTTTTCAGTGAAGGTGAAAGGGCTCTTTGGAGCTTCTACTTTATTAGATGTTGCAATGGTTGCGTTACCAAATTTACTTTTCAACCACTTATAGACCTGGGCGTGACCTTTGTGAAAAGGTTGGAAACGGCCAGGATAAACCGCTATTGTTTTCATATATCCCCTCTACAGGAACCTTTGTCTTTTATTTAGTATATCTGGTGCTTTCACCTGTCTCTGGATCGACCAAGTAGGCCTCAATCTTCATTTCAGGGTGTAGTTTATTCAGCTTCAGAAGTGTTTCGAGATTACCTCTATGGTCATCCCACATGCGGATCTTATTAAATTTACCAGAGGCGATATACTTGCGAATGATAACCGCCTTGGTGATATTGGTCTTCGCATCAGCCTTTAGCTTCTGAAGGTTACCAGCTCGTTCGATATAAATCTGGTCTATTGGAATACCATGGTCTCTGAACTTCTGTAAGAATGGCCCTTTGTCGAAGAAGTCAGACCTTGCGGTGACAATGATTGTCTTTGCGTTGGTCTCCTGTGCAGCCTTCTTCAATCGGTCAATCATCTTGTCAATAGGCACCGCAGTCTTCTTGAAATGTTCACCAGACCTGAATTGAGCAAAGTCATATTCTTCACCTGGCTTCAAATTATAGGTATTGAACTCACCAGACTTCAGTTCTCGCACCTTCTTACCGTCTTTCATAATCATGACAGAGGCCTGCGATATGAACAGTGTATCATCAATATCGAAAATGTTAAGCAACATTCCCGTCTGTTCTTTTGCTTCTTCTAGGTATTCGAATAGTGATTTCATTTAGACCAGTTCTTTGCTGCTGTGAAGTTATTGAAAGCGAACTCTAGCTGATCGATTAGCTTGACTGCATTTCCTTTCAGTCTATCGACAGCTACAAATCCTTCTGGCGTAGTTACGGAATATCCATTGTCAGTTCTCTTGAATGTTCCGACAACACTCTGTACCTTTTCTAGCTTCCTGACTATCATTAGTTTAGCATCAATCAGTAGGTTTTGCAAGTCGAAAATCTTCTTCAACTCATCCTTATTGGCCTTATACCAGCCCATCACGATGGTCTTTTCACGCTGACGGTTAGCCTTTGTATCAGCTTTCTTGGCCTCTGCAATGGATTTGTTTAACTTTTCCTCAATCGAAAGAATTAATCCTTTAACGTGAGCGGCTGTGTTTGTGATAGCCTGCCCTTCACGCACCTTGGAATTATTCCATGTTTTGATTTGTACCTTGTAGGTATCGTTGGTGGCAATCTCATTCAGTGTACGGGCTGAAATGGTTCTGAATAGGTTACCGGCAGATGAAAGAATAGAGTTGAGTGCTGCGGTCTCAGCCGCTGTGAATGTGGCTGTACCTGTAGCATCGACGAATGACGCATCGCGGAACCACACATCTTTGGTTTGCTTTAGATGCCCGATATCAACACCAAACGAAGCCTTCATATCTTCTAGTGCTGGCCCAACATATGTGGTATGCCAGACAATACCCATCTGTGCAGCCCTCATTTGATTTGCAAGATTAGAATCAGCCGGTACGGCATATACAACAGTGTTAGGTTGAAAAATGATATACTCGACACCATCGATAGTTTGGTCTTTAAGGTCTTCTTTGGTGAACATCATATCACCTTGAATGACACCGCTGATACCGAGTTCTCTTAGATAGCGAAGTGCAATCTTCAGTTTCTTATTAAGCCCTTCACCAGGATGATTCGAATCAATGTCTGCATAGGTGTAGTTAAGCTTTGCATTCTTTGCGAAGACACCTTTAGTACCAATGAAGAACTTACCGTTGGCCGGATTTATACCAGCAAAAACAGCCGGTGCACCATCCCATTTGGTGGTGAGGTTTACTCTTGCTTCGGTTGCATGGCCAGCCAGCATATCTCTCAGAGCTGTAAGAAAGTAAATAGCACCGCGAGTGCCTTTCACACCACCATTCAAGACTTCATCTTGCAGGTGTTCGAGGTGAAGGTTCTTACCTTCTTTATCTTCTCTGAGGAATGTTCGTAAGTTTATCACGTTATTTCTTTACCTCTAGGATGTGGCGCTACAATAACTCTCGTATTGTTTTTAGCTTTTGTTGGGCTCTTAAACAGAACGGGTAAACCTTCTGCGTTTGTAGTTTCACCTTCAATATCAATTTTGATCTTACCGTCATCATCTAAATCTCTTTTTCTTATAACGATATAGAAATTAGGAATTTTCTGTATGTATTCTTCAACTGTGTAAAATTTTCCGTTAAGTGTGAGTTCACCATTAACTTTATTATAACGTGATACCACATCCATCGAACCAACGTACATGTGTGTGATTGGCCCACCAATCTCTGCTGTACCAACAATAACTTTTCCTACAAGATCATCTGGAATTCTAACCGACATATCAGGTAACTTAGCACCATCAACAACATCACCTTGCTTAAAGCCTTGCTTCTTGATATACTTGATAGCTTTAGCCCAAATAGCTTTCGTCATGGCCGGATCTATATCCATCAATCCTGATAATCCGCCGCCAGCCAAAGAAGGTGCTGAATCACCTTTCATTGAAACTCGAAGCTGTTTAGTTTTGTTTGTTTGTTTCACCGTCATAATCAAATCGGTATAAGGTTCTTTACCAGCTTTCATGTGTGGTATATAAGCATCACCTGCATCTTTAGGATCATTCTTTACCGCCGACTGAATATCAATGGTTGAACCTAAGCTGTTCACATAGACTTTCTTACCTTTTTCTTCACGCGATGATGTAATGGCATCAACTAGCCCGCGCTCCTGTCTTTCAGAACCACCTGTACCAGATTTTGAGGCTGTACCACCAAATGTCTTACTTTTGAAAATTTCTGTGAGTCTAGCATATTTTTTGGCGCGCCCAACTTTAACCTCGATATATAAAGTCTTCGATTTCGTCGCATCTATGTATGTTGAAATATCGCCTGCTTTTGGCGATGGATATTCTTTCGTTTTGTTGTCTATGGTAATTTTAATTTTACCTGTAGGTATGGCGTCACCACCTGTACCATTTGCACCCAGTTGTAACTTCGATCCTCCTACGATTGCTTCGTATAGTATCTGCACATTGTTTCTTTTTGCAATGTCGCTATTTGACAAAGTTGCCATGTCTAATACCTCATGAAAATATATAGGTATTTAGCATAAAGCAAAAAAGCCCCCGAAGGGGCTTTTGAGTGTTCTGAGCATCAGTCTTACGACTTTTGACCTGCGGTAGCCTTGAGCATCCAGCCATGCTTCTTATGGGCGGTTATTCTGTCTTGAAGGAAGTTAGATAGCCCATACTCTTTAGCATCTTCGGCCATCTCATAACACTCAACAAGAGACAAGAGTACCTTATCATTTGCGGCGATTAGGTTCACAACCATCTTTGCTGCATTTGGAACAAGATCATCTTCTTCTAATTCTGACAGTTCTTTCATGCGCTGAAGGCTGCCTGGTGCAAAAGAGTTGATCGAGCGGAGCTGTTCTGCAATGTTATCGACTGCACCATGAACTTCTATGTAGAGATTGCCGAAGAAATCATGATACTGTGGAAAGTCAGAGCCAATAACATTCCAATGATAACCATGAGTCTTGATATACATGGTGAATGTATTGGCCAATACCACTTTCAGTTTGTCTACTAGCATTATAGTATCTCCTGGTCTGATGGACTATTTAGCACTTCTTCAGCTTGCCACTTATCAAGAGGGCAAGACACATCATGTAGCATTGTCTTATAGTCCATGAAGCAACCACAGGCTGAACACCTCTTGTTCTTCTTGTTCAACTTATCACAAGTCATACAGATATCCATACGTTTTTTTGATAAGTTAAACCTTTCGACAAAGATGCTCTCTAGCTTAATCACGGTGTCAAGATTTCTTTCAGACGGTCAGCAGCATATGAGGCCGCAAAAGCTTCAGGCTTGACCTTCGGTGAGAAACCACACATGCCACGAATGTAGCCAGTGGCCTGTTGAATGACACAAGAAGAACCATGGAGTTCATCAGGATTGATATCGAGGTGAACTTCAACATGACGGTCACCAATAGCCTCGAACAGTTCAAGGTACATAGCTGAGGCTTTATAGACTTCGTTCATTAGACGGTATGCTGGTCGATCATGGCGCTTATCATAATCACGCTCTGTTACTACGTCTCCAAATACCTTACATCCACGAGAACCGTCAATATGAATAACGATAGCAGTAGTATAGTCAGCGTACCAGTGCCCATCCCGACCACGGTAGCGTTCACTATCTGCTCCAATATACACGGATGTACTCTCTGAACTATTAGTGATATATTGTCGGACTTCATCGATATCAAACTTCTTGTTCATTTCATTTCACTCTTTGATGGTACTACCTACTGGTTACGATCCAGTGCCAAAAGTTCCACAAACTTTTGTGCTTCCATTACACCAAGGTAGCATATATTAACGACAGACCACTCGCTCACGATATCCGCGTGGTGAATTGTCCCAGATAGTGGCACAACGATGGCGCGGGTGCATGTACGGGCGCGGGGGTGGAAGAGGAGAGTAATACTGAGGCACAACCAAAGGTGGGCGTGTCTCAAGATCAATCAACATAGGCCTCGACGGATACACGGTTGCATTACAACCAGCAAGTGTCAAAGCCAACCCGCATACTACAATCAACTTATTCATGCTCACTTCTCCTTCTAGATTGGTGCCCGAGGAGGGACTCGAACCCACAACATGCGGGGTTTGAATCCGCCGCCTCTACCAATTGGACTACACGGGCTAATTTTAATGAAGCTTTCTGTGTGAAATGTAATAGTGATACGCTTCACCAACACGCTTCATGTAGACATACATCCAACCACAAAGTCTATAAACAAAATCACCGTGTTCTGTTTGCATATTATATTCCTTTATATTTGGTGCCCCAGGTCAGATTCGAACTGACAACCTACGGTTTCTAAGACCGGCACCTCTACCAGTTGGGCTACAGGGGCATTATTCAAAACTGATGAATATACTCAAGAACGTGATTACGAGTATAGGCATCCAAAACAGTATGGCTACTATCTTGGCCATGTCAAGAGATTTGTTCGCCATCTCGAATGCTTGTGTCTTTATGTTACTCATCGTTCTCTTTCGTTGTATGGTACCCGGTGACGGGATCGAACCGCCGACAATCTCCGTGTAAAGGAGGCGCTACTACCTCTGAGCTAACCGGGCATGTGAATGGTGGAGGTAGACGGGATCGAACCGCCGACATTCTGCTTGCAAAGCAGACGCTCTCCCAACTGAGCTATACCCCCTTTGGTTGTGTGGTATATAGCTTATCGCTCGCATACCATAACAACTCTGTCTCATTATATCCAAACTGTGAAAGATACTTCAACAGTTCAGTGTCGCTGCCATGTGCAATCTCTAAGCAAATGACAGGCTTAAACTTCTCGATTGTATTCGCAGCACCTTTGAGGGCCTTTAGTTCATGACCTTCAATGTCTAGTTGAATAAGGTCACATGCAGGTAGATTGAGATCATCAATGCGTAACTGAGGAACAAAACCACCAATAACTGCACGACCCATACCAGGATTATCTTCTGCGACACCTTCCATATGTATCATAACATGTTCATCACCTAGAGCGGCATTGAACTTGATAATATTCTCTTCTTGACAGTTGTTGACAACGCAGTGAAAGTTCAACGCATCAGGTTCAAATGTGTAGACAACTGCAAACATCTGACCAAGAAGCTTAGGATAGAGGCCGTTGAAACCACCAGCCTGAACCGCAACATTGAAACTCTTACAATGCTTCTCAAAGTTCTTCTTATGGTCGTAGTTCCAGCACATCACCATAGCATCAGTGACGCCTTCGTGTTTACGAATCATAAGTTCATCAACACCAAAGTTCTCAAACTTCTCACCGTTCTTGAAGATATCGGTATCGAAGTAAATGAACTCATGCTTCATTTTCACTCGGCTATCAAACTTACCCATAATGTAATCCTATTCTTCAGCCTCAGCCTTCAACCCTTGTTTGATGAGCCAAGTAATGCCATCAACTTTTTCTTGAGGTGTATAATACTCGGTTTTGAGTATCATGTCAACCCTCTTCATGATATCTATGCACCAATTATAATTGGCATGAAGAACTGTGAAGTCCCTAGACTTAGTTTCCGTAGTAGGTTTCATTCCTGCTGGCATAATCTTTCGCAACCTTTAGAGCTTCTTCTTCGGTATAATCGTTGATGGATGCTTCTTGGTGGACCTGAGACATGGTATTTTCATCGCCTACATTGACCGTGTAGTATTGAATTCTCACTCTATTGTCTTCGTTTACTAAGATATCTATACCTACAATTTTCTTTTGCTTAACGCTAGGTACGATCTCTTTGACTTGGCGTTTCCATACTTCACCTTCATGTGTAAGTTCTTCGGTTGCCCAAAAGTCCATTGAGCGAGGAACCCAAAAGGTATGGCCTACATTATACTTGGTTGGAATAATCACGCCTGCCTCGTTAGATAGTTAGGTCTCACATACTTGGCACCAAAGAACTCTTTGACGAGCTTGATAACGATCTGGTCATCATACTCTTTACAAGAGAAAACGTCAAGATACATTGCGTTACCACCCATACCATCATCAGGTACGAAGTGTGCTACGATATTGGAAGTCTCAATCAACTGTACAAGTGTATAACCGGCCTTGTTACCAGAACCAAAGTTCACAATCTGCGGTTCACCATAAGCTACCATATCAATGTCTTGAACAAGTCGCTTCACAAAATTATAGATCGTATTCTCACTGGTGATGCAAGCATGATCCAGTTCAGCACAATCTAGAAGAAGATGATAACCCCAGTATGCCATGACATTTAGACTCCTAAGTTTAGTTAATATGGAGCGGAGGCTGGAGTTAAACCAGTCTCGGTTGTTGGAACAACCCGTGCTATCGTTACACTAAATCCGCATAGATTGGAGCGGGGAACGGGAATCGAACCCATACGATCACCTTGGCAAGGTGACAGGCTACCACTACATCACCCCCGCAAATTCTTACTCTACTAGAAGCTGCTTAGGATTACCGTAGAAACTGCCAACATGCTCTACGAAATTCTCAGCCAAACTTTCAGCGTAATGAATGCTATAATTCTTCAGTTCTCTCAACTCAAGAAAAGCATTATTCTCATAAAGATATACAGACAGACCTTTGCCTTCATTATGAATATCGGCTCGTCTGTTACCCTTACTGTATGTACTTACAATCATATTACACCTTTTTTATAGTGGCGGAAGAGGTAGGATTCGAACCCACGGTACCCTTTCAGGCACGCTAGTTTTCAAGACTAGAGCAATCGACCACTCTGCCACTCTTCCTTTATAAGTCTCTAGCCCGGAAGCTAGAGGTGCTGACAGACGTATCTGTTCAGCGATGATATGGCACCGGTGCTAGGAGTTGAACCCAGGCCCTCAGTTTTGGAGACTGATGTGCTACCGTAACACTTCACCGATATCAAAACTTCTTTATCACCAATCCAAACTCTATAGAGCCAACAGCTTTAGAATTATAGAATGGTTCTGGCATTGCTCGAACTCTAACAAACACATTCTCACATTTAACAGCCGCTTGTATACCTACAACAGGTATCACAGCATATGTATACCCTGTAACAGCACCATAATAGACACCAGCATCATACTTCAAACATGTACTCGTCTGATATTGAATTAAGTTCCAATCAATACCAATGTATACGCTATTCTTATATATGCTATTCTGGTACGCACCTATTTGTACACCGTAGTCATCATGCTCATATCTAAGACCGACCCCATAATTTCTCTCTCTAAAGTTATGGTTGTCAAGGTGCTTAGAGAAACCATGGCCGATGATTGACATTTCATCGGCACTGGCCGAAACGATAGTTAGTAGACTCACTAACAATGCGACTGCTACTTTTTTCATTTCTACTTATCCTTTGGCGGAGAGTGTGAGATTCGAACTCACGGAACCTGTTAGGGTTCGCTCATTTAGCAAACGAGTGCTTTAGGCCACTCAGCCAACTCTCCTTATTTAGATGGTGCCCCCACGAAGAATCGAACTCCGGACATCCTGATTACAAAACAGGTGCTCTGCCAACTGAGCTATAAGGGCGAAACTGGTGGGGGACTAACCTTGGTCCCCCTACGGGTCTATTAAGCGACCAACCTTATTGGCTCCTCGGCCTGGGCTCGAACCAGGGACCCTGTGATTAACAGTCACATGCTCTACCAACTGAGCTACCGAGAATCAACTCTTAGAACTTATATACACCACCAACTGTGACAGCATTGTTATGGAACTTCTTATCGAAGTCAGACACATAACGATAGCGAACGTCAAGGTCGATGTTAGAGGTCAACTCATACTTCATACCAGCACCAACATTGAAGACAGCCTGATCCTTAGCATCACTCATACGATAACCAACACCTGCAAGAGCATAAGGCACAACAGGAATGAAAGGCACCTTCAACTGCCCGATACCATTTATATAGCCTGCATTGCTACGCTGGGCCTTCAATGGGTTATAATTATATTCATACATTGCTTCAACAGCGGCATATGAAGTGACATTATAGCCAGCATTCACACCACCACGAAGAGCGCCATACCACGGCTCAACCTTCTTAGGTTCAGAACCAATGAAACCACCAACATAGTAAGATGTTTCACTAAAGAGAGATGGTGCAGTAGGTGCTGCTGGAGTTGTCTTGCTAGGAAGATCCCCTGCAAGAGCAACTGACGAAAGAGCCAACAACGAAACTGTGGCCAACTTGATAGACTTAAACATTTACTTACTCCTTGTTTAGCTTAAAATTACTGTGGGTAGAACAGGTGCGGCGATAACCACCATCATCCGTTGGAAAACCACAACTTGCTGTATCATAACATCCTGGTTCATCGCAGAGATTGATGACAGGCTTTATCATATCATAACCATGCTCCTTGGCAACCTTTGCTACCTCATCTGCTTGATGTAAATCAAACATATTTGAGATAGTCATACCATCACCACAGAGAGGAGCATACGCATCGGGTTCGAATCCTAAACGCTCATAAATCAGATAGCGATAAGAACCACCTTCTTCTGCATGAGCCACGATATGCTTCATCACCCATCGAGTAACTGCGATCTTCATTTCATAATCGCAAGTTTCTGCGAGTTTGTCAAGATCATTATCACGTTCATGGAGAGCTTCACCAAGCTTTTTCAAACTCTCCCAGAGACTGTCATCTTTATCTTCACTCATATCTCATCCTCATTGAGTCAGTAATATATATTCGACTTTACAGACGCCCATTCTCAAACAACCAAGTGCTTTAGCAGCACCCATTGAAAGGTCAATATCTCTTCCCTTGATGAACGGCCCTCTGTCATTGATTCTTACTATAACAGATTGATCGCCTCTTGTCAACCTCAATTTAGTTCCGAATGGCAGCTTCTTGTGAGCGGCCGTCATTCCCATATAGTCATACTTTTCACCACTAGCTGTTCTTATTCCGTGTTTGTACCATGAAGCTATCATATACTCTTTTTTCTTATGGTCAACAAAAAACTTTTCAGTTATAGCACAGCCCGATAAAATAGTCGAAAGTATGACTATTGTTAGTATTTTCTTCATGTGATATTCCTTTTTGGTGCATCGGGAAGGATTCGAACCCTCAACCTTTGGTTCCGTAGACCAACGCTCTATCCAGTTGAGCTACCGATGCGTATTGGAGGTGCCTCCCGGAGTCGAACCGGGTTCTCAAAGTTTTGCAGACCTGTGCATTACCGTCCTGCTCAGGCACCCATTAATGCTTCTAAAATCTCCCTATTGATTTCTTTTTGTATTTCGTTACGCAAAGTTATCGCTAGTTCGGCTTTAAGCTTTTCAAAATACTTAGACTTACGTTTTTTCCACGATGGTCTACGTCTTGCTTTATGAGCCATGATATAATCCTATGATTGGCTGGGGATCAAGGGCTCGAACCTCGGACATCCAGATTCAGAGTCTGGCGTTCTACCAACTGAACTAATCCCCAGTATTACTTTTCATCTTTGACAACCTCAAGACTGTCAACCCAATGATAGCCTGCGGCCCTTATAAAGGTGGCAAACTGATTTAGCACCAGACTGAGATGAGCATCTGTACCATCAAAAGACAATACAGTAAGACTATGATTAGGCTCATCAGGTAGGTTAACATTCTCATATTCTA
>Ga0114973_10000194_pt1 | contig 43237 bp, 42 predicted proteins | sample M_140807_MF_Meta_FD_87025 | JGI IMG/M metagenome (GOLD analysis project Ga0114973, IMG submission 87025) | Freshwater microbial communities from Lake Montjoie, Canada to study carbon cycling - M_140807_MF_MetaG | ecosystem: Environmental > Aquatic > Freshwater > Lake | place: Lake Montjoie... | reverse complement strand
CGCAGATTTTAAATTTCACAAAAAAACGAATTATGACGTAACATGATATCAATGCCTCATCTATTAGATTTGTGACTGCTATTATGGTCTCATTTCATTTTGTTCAAACTTGCTCAAAACCCCTTACCATTATGGTCTCATTTTGGTTTCAAATATATTCGGTCTTATGGTCTTATGGTCACACACAGCATATTCAGTCAGACATATGTCATACGTCTTTAATGTTGACTGCGTATTATCGTGACAAAATATATTTTTTTGTATTTACACAATTATCGCTCATAAAGTCGACACAAATTGTAGCTAAAGTGCTTACCATTCTGCTATCAAATTATTCATATTTTTATCACAAACTTACATATTTTATTTGTCATCAAAAAAAAAGTTGTGAAATTTAAAATCTGCGCTCAATGTGTGTCAATATGATGCTTTAGGCATCAATTCGGGGACTGTAAGTATTTTAGGGAACGCCGAAGGCTAATGGAACATGTTCCCTAAAATACTACACCTTAATAGCATTTATATATTTTTCTCTATTTACATTTTTTATATTATGCAAATTCACTTTTTATTTTCATTTATATCAAAGTTGTCTTCCAATTTTTTGTACTCTTTTTCCTTATTTCTTCTCTCTATATTTTGTTTATATAAATCACTTTCTACATATTCAAAATAACCTCTTGCTAACTGTTTTCTTTTTATTATATCTAATTTTTCTAGTCTGCTACATTCGATGTTATCATACATTCACACCATATTATCGTGATAATATTTAAATTTAATTTAAAATTTAATTCTGCGCTAAATGTGTGTCATTAGACGCCTTTAGGCGTCGGTTTCGGCGATACTATGTTTCCTAAACATAGTCCATAAACATCTCATGTTTTAATCTTGCGTTTTTCTCTCTTTGTTTTGTATTTAACTTTAATAACTTTGATACAAAATGATATAAATTATTTAACTATTTTATATATATATTATATATATATGAACTCTAATAATAGTCTATATTTTTATCTTATCCTTTATTTTATATTCGCACTATTTCATAAAACAATTACTTTATTTATTTTATTTAAAATATCAATTGTACATGTAAGATACTTATTTAATATAATTGAACCATTTTTTATTATATGTTTCTTTTTATTCTTTAAATTAAGTACTGAAATTAAAATTATTTTAGGCATATTTTTCCTTGCACCATTAAACTTTTGGGTGTGCGATGAAGGATTTATTTATAATTTTATAGATAATACTCCTGAAAATAATAAAATAGTTAATAATATTGGTTTGTATGGGGATATGTTTATAAATATTTTTGTTTTTGCTTATGTTGTTTATTTTTTAAAAACATTATTTAATTAAATTTTCTATTTAATTTTCAAAAAAAAATTGAATGCTTTTTAGTATATAAAGTATAATATATAAAATAACACAATGAGTACACCATACACATATACACCTGGAATGTATTTAACTGTTACAAAACAAATCACTAAAGGTGATTTTGTAACATTATGTAAAGATTTAAATAGTAAATATGAAGCTACTGGATTACAATTTCAACCTGAACCAATTACTGAAGGTGGAATTGTTTACAAATTTCCAGATGGTTCACCACATGGAGAATATAAAACAATTCGTATGTGGATAGATAAACCATATATTAAACGCAATAAAACTTTTATTTCATTATCAAGCATACATGGCATGAACCCTTGGCGAGTTTCAGATAAATATTTAAAAAAATTAGGCGTTTTACATATAGTAGAAAATAACAAAAAATTCGATTGGCCAACTATTAAACCAAATGTTATGGAAGAATGGGAAAATAATGATGATGTTATTTTAGAACCAGGATTATCAATTTACACTCATTTAAAAGCATTTCACGGAGCACCAGTGTTTACTGAAAATGAATTAAAATTATTTTGTGAGTGTTCAGAAAAAATTGGATTAAAAGCTGACTCTAAAATTCCACGAAATAAAGAACTTGTTTCATATGAAGGCAGATTAGGCAAACATCGTTATTAAAAGTATAAATGTTTGATTACAAATTTTATTTGTTATCAAAAATGTTGTAAAATAATCACAAAAATATATGAATAAATTTAATATTTTTTATTATTTCTTTTTATTTCTTTTTATAAGTTTTTCTTTTACGTTGCGACTTTCTTTTACGTTGTGATTTTCTTTTACGTTGTGATTTTCTTTTTATTTTTGATTTAATATTTTTTTTTGTAAATATAAAACCTCTTCCTGATTGTGATTGTCCTATATCAGCAGCAGCTGACCCTATCGCAGGAGTAGGAGCCATTTCAAATATAGATGTTTCATCTTCCTTATAATTAATTTCTTTATTACAATTTCGGGCATCCCATGGCGTAAATATATTATGTGTAATATCATGATGATTTATTTTACATCCACCACAAGGAGGCATTAAATAATCTAGTACCTTATATTTGTTATGATTTACATCAAATAACAAATTTTTTTCTAACAAATACTTATAATAAAATATTCTAAATAGTTTTTTATATAAAGAAATATCAACACCTTTTAATTCTGGCTCAGTTATATTTGTTGATACATTTACTGTTACATCTGATGCTTTATCTGCCATCCAAAAACATCCAAATTTTCCTGGTCTAGCTGGGTCATATTTTCCATTCTGATGTAACCAGTTAAATAATTTTGGTTCAGCACATGCTGACCCATTATAACATGCTATTTCTCTATTCGATGTTGTATCTATTCTTTTAAAAGGAATAAATTGATTTTCGATTTTTGCTTTGTCTTGTTGGCTTGTCCAAAAATTAGATAAATATTCGTCGTTTTTAATTATATTAACTCTGTTATTACCTGTTTCAAATAACAATAATGAATCAGGTATTATACCTAATAAATGTTGTTTTTCATTGAGAATAGAAATATATTCTTCTGTACTATTATTGTATATAGTACTCCATTTAGCATTTCCTGGGTTTTGAGGATTTTCGGGAGTTAATTCTTTACGATCATCAAAGACACTAAGTTGAAACTCTTTAATAAGTTCACTATTATCCTCAAATTGTCTAAGTTCACGTTCTCCTGTTTTTGTTAGAATACTTTTTTTTAAAAGATTTATTAATTCGTTTTGAAATTTCACTAGAGCATTATAATATTTTACTGTATTTGTACCGTCTATTTTTGCGTTGCCATTAATTATAGGTAGTGTAGATTTTATTGTTTCTTGAACCCGTGTGACTTGAGAGAGCTGAGTGGCGGATTTGGTTACAATTATGTTTGATAAACTCAAAATTAAACTTATTATATCTATTAATTGAGGATAGTTAACAATTTTTTGTAATTTATTATCGTTATATAAAATACCGTGAGTATCTTTATCAGATGAAGATAAACATTTATTCAATGCCTCTATTATTTCTACTAAATTTTCATTATTTAGAATTTGATACAATTGATCATAATATCTATTAATACTAGGATTGATTATCATTTCTGGATTAGTTATACTTAAATGCTTTGTATAAAATATTACATATAAAGGATTATACAATCCTGATGTACATATATATATATCTTTTTTGCCATGTTCATCAGCATTAAGAGTTTCGTAAAATCCACAAGCAAATTTAGTTAAAATAAATCTTTTCATATAATCATCATCATAAATAGAATTAAATTTATTTGATATTTGTATTATATTTTCAGAAAAAACACCATACAGAAAAATAGTTTTTTTAAATTTATTATTCATTAACTCTTTTAATTTTGTATAGTATGGTCCAAATTCGCTTGTCATACTTGTCTCAAAAGTTGCCGTTAAATAAGGTATTAATTGTTCAGCATTTATGTATGTATTTATATTAAAATTATTTAGAACTTTATCTCTTTTTCCTAAGTCATTTATTTTTGTATATATATGTTGTTCAAAAACCTTGTATTGGTTTTCAACTACCATGTTATATAATGTATTTAACAAATCAATTTTAATATCATTATTATTTACTTCTGTTTTGTTTAATGCTTTAATAAAATTTACAAATGGTTGACATCCAAAATCTTGACAAGTTTTTAAATCATTAAAAAAATCTTCTAAAGATGATTCAACAGTAACGCTACTAACACTACTTCGAGGTGATTCTACTGGAGTAACAGTTCTTGGACTAGTTTTAACAATAGTATCAATACTACTAGTAATATTGCTAGCTGATGTAGTTAAACCTTCATTATCAGGTGAAACAGGTCGAGGACTACTTAAATTACTCATCTATATATATATATATTTATACATATATAAATTTATATATAATTATATTTCATATTCTTTATCTATTAGCACATTTTTTGCTATATTTTTTATTATTTTTGTTTCTTTTTCTATATCATTATCACCTGGACCCCCACACGACTCTATTATTATCTTGTTATACTGGTCAGACATTTTTGAAGAAGATTTAATACATTCAGGATACGCCTCTTTAAATTTTGGAAGTAATGACATATTCTTTGATACTACTTTTTTTATTGCTCTTTTGATTTTCTTTTTTTCTTCATCTTCTTTTTCCCATTTATCTTCATCTTTTATATATAATACGTCTCTCTTCTTATCTGTACAATGAACCGGTCTTTGTTTTACATCTAGTTCTTTTAATTTATTTGTTATAATATTAGATATGCCTTCAACATAACCCAACTTCCCAACATTCTCTAAGTCTGTCAATTGAAGCTTTATAGAATCTACAAAATCCATTATATTCATCGCATCTTTACATGTTTCATTTAAAAAGAATTGTAAATTAAATGTTTTGTTATGTGAATTTGTATTGTTATGTGAATTAGTTGTATTATATGTTCCATTTTTTATTACTTCTAATAAGTATGTATTTTGTTTAACTAACATCATAATTAAATCTTTATCAGGTATTTCAGATTTGTGTAATTCTATAGTTTTATCTTGACATTTTTTTTTGTGACGATAATAACCACTGTCATATTTATATATTTTGCCACACTTACACTCAAAATTAGCGACTTTTTGTGATTTTTTACTATCATTTTCTACCATTTTACTATCATTTGTATTTTTTTTGTGTTTATCGGTTGACAAATGTTTCATATAATCGTTTTTTTTACACGTATAATAGTCACATAAATCACAATGAAAGGATTTTGCGATTTTTTGCGACTTTTTACTATCATTTTCTACCATTTATATGATAGTAGAAAATCTCCTTAAGTTCTTATACGCAAAAAAAATAAAATTTTATCGTCACAATTTTAAAATTTTTTTTTTAGTGACCAGACCAAAAAATTAAATTATGCAGTGAGAATTAATTTTTTGCAACATTATATTTAAGATTCTCGATTTTGGACATTTTTTTTGTCCATTTTTGAAAATCCCAAAAAACTTTCGCAAAAAAAAAATTAAATTTTCACTACACGTGTAGGAAATTTTTTTAGTGCTTTTTTTCATTTTCTTTTACATAATGTAGTATAAACCCTTCTATTTACGTAGACTTTAATAATATTATTTATATATATATATCAATATGATTGAATTACCTCTTTCCCAACTAGTTGATTTTACAAATTTAAGTGCTTATGATAATGTACAAATAGAAATTGTAAACAATACATATAGTTTTTCACCTGATGCAGCAGAAAGTGGCGTTAACGTTAAATATGCACCAATATTTGGAAGTAATGTATACATTAGTGGGGTGTTGTTTGCATCTAATCAGTTTGGTCTTCCAACATTATTATTCCCACAAGGAAGCGCACCATTAATTAATTTTGTTAATAATACAAAATTTACAACAAATTTACACTTTCATGGAGTTATAAATACCGGATTAACTGATGGGGGAACATCTTTTGCGGCATTTGGACCTAGTACATCATTGGGAACTAGTGTTGATATTCAACTTCCAATAATTAGAAATAACTCCGCTTTATTATGGTATCATTCTCATAGTAAATTTCGTGATGTTGAGTTAGTCTATTCTGGATTATTTGGTTCTATAATTATTACAGATAAAATATCAAAACCATTAAACGACATGTTTATTTATGGAGATAACTATCTAGTTCTTAATTGTCTAGATATAGATTTAGATTCTAATGGTTGTCAAACATTTTCAAATTTAACTGTTAAATTAAATAGATCTTGCTTTACAAGTATAAATGGAGTATCAACTATTCAATGGTATACTGACCCATTAACATCAGTTCCTTATTCAAATATTCTCAGTCATAATACTAATGAAAATATAGTTAAAATTGATATTGCTAATACGAATAGTAATTGGCGTGTATTTTATTTAGGTGTATGTGATAGTAACCAAAATATTTTACCATTTTATGTTATTCAAACCGACCAAGGACTTTGTGCACCAGTACAAACTACTATACAATTTATACCTGTAGGTGGTCGTATTTCAATACTTTTAGACTTAACCTCTATTACAAATGCTTATTTGTTTTGTTATGATTATGAATTAACAGAATTTGTTGATATAATTAGTGCTACAGAAGGCGTTTTCCCAAATTTTACACAATCTTCATCAACACCATATCCTTCACCTATTCCAGACCCTACAGATACAAATCAACAATCAAATCCAACAAAGCTTAATTATCCTGATATATCTTTAATTCCTCAACTACCCCAACAAACTGTTTATGGTCGCCTTCCGGTTCCATCAACAAGTACAATTCGACCATTTTTATATGTTACAAATACTTCAGGTAATAACAATCTTTCAATGGAGTATATATTAACTACAATTAATAATATAATTTATAAAAATGGAATACCACCGACAAATAATATAAATTATTTTAGTAGTTTAAACCCTAACTATTATTATAACCTTCCAACTGTAACTTCACAAACACCATTTCGTAACATCTGTCTTTGGAAAGAATCAGATATAAACTATATTTATGGTAGTCCAAAAAATGCTTATATAACAAATGGTACAAGTAATGTGTACGGAGTAACTGAATTATGCGATGGGTCAAAACGTGCTCGCGTAGACTTATGGAATTCAGCAGAATTAGACCTTAATCAAGCACTTGTTGCGTATAGTAATTCGCCAAATAATTATAAACCAAATGTACTTCCAAGTTCTGAATTTAGAGTTACAAAAACAAACGATAATTTTATAAATATTGCCATGATTTCTAATGATACATATACAATTCAAGGTTTTAATAATAATATACAATATGGAGACACTACAACAATACCTACTTTTAGTGTTACAATAATTTTACCACCAACAGAACCACTAGTTAATTTAAACATTGATCAGTGGATAAACTTATTAAATAATAGTTTAATAAACACCAATATAAATTTAAATGGAAAAACAATTCCAGCATCACGTATATTATATTTTGATTGGTCTTTTTTCCCGTATGGTGTTAACTTAATCAACGGTACAACACAATATTTTAAATCCGCAGTTATAAAAACAAAGAATAGTTCAAATTATTGTATACGTATACTTGCACGATGGGCTTTATTGCAAATGATGGGTAAAACTTTAACAGGTAATGCTAACTTAACTCCACCAATTCCTAACTCTGGTCCATGTTGTTCTGTGGATGCTCCTTGCGATGAAGAATATTTATATGGTGTTTATGATAATTATATCCAAACATGGTATCCATATTACGCAACAGCCAATATTAATGTAGCTAACCCGATCTTATGTCCAAGACGTAATGGTCAACTTATTATTCAATCTAACCAAACATATATTGGTCTTTATGATGGTTTTTATAATGATAATCTCAAGGTTTTTTCTACAAAATTATTATCAACTGAAATTTGGACATATTTAAATGGAGGTGCAGCAGATTCACATCCTCTTCATTTTCACCTTACATCTGGGTTTTCCTATCAATCATTATCAACAATTAATAGTACACCTGGAACACCGGGAACTGATACAACACCAGGTTTAACACATACATATAGCCGTGATACTTATCAAATAGGTTCTCAACAGTCATTATCTTTCGCTATTACTTGGCCATATTACTCTAGTGAAGAAACTACTAATTCTCCATATATTCCTAATGTTGGGTCAGTCGTTCATTGTCATTTTTTACCACATTATGACCAAAATTCAATGGCATTCACATATGCTGTTAACCCATTATCTAACTTAATATCAGATATATGTTTTCCTGCTGGAACACCTGTAACTACAGATCAATGTATTATTCCGATTGAAACTATTTTACCTGGGTTTCATACTATAGGTAAAAAAAATATAATTGGTATAACTAAAACCATTTCACTAGATAGTTATTTGATTTGCTTTGAAAAAAATTCTTTAGGAGAGAATATTCCATCAAAAAAAACAATATTAAGTAAAAAACATAAATTGGTTTACAAAAATAAAATGTTTGATGCTGAATGGTTTATTGGTAAATTTGAAAATGTATATAAGGTTAAATATGACGGAGAAATTCTTTACAATGTATTAATGGAAAATTATGATAAAATGATAGTAAATAATCTTTTATGTGAAACATTACATCCAGAAAATCATATAGCAAAATTATATAAATTATTTAAAAAAATAGATCATTCTGACTATAATAAATTAATTAAAACATATAATTGTTATTCTATTACATCATCAAAAAATAACAGTAAAAAATTGAAACTAAATTTTACATGATGTATTAATTTATGTTCAAATACTTATAAATTCAAATATATGTATAAAATATATATGAATAAAAAATCTAAAAGAAGAACTTCTAAAAAATCTAGAAGAAAAACTACCAGAAAATCAAAAGTAAGAAAATCTATAAAATCAAAATTATTTTTTGGAGGTGATATTAATAGTGACAGAATATTTAGTTATATTAAAAGTATTGGTTATGAAATTGAAACAACTGATTTAATCAAATTTACAATTGAAAAAGATGAAGATGACAGTGAAATTTTAGTTAATTCAGCATTAACAAATGTAGACTTAGAATATGGTTACTTCGATAAAAATGAATATACAGATATTATTGATACACCTGATTTAAAATTTAAAATTACAAATGATTCCGCTGAAGATAGTGAGTTTAATATAGAATTAGAAGAGCTTTATGATGTTCATTTGGATGATGAAGATTGCGAAAATACAATGTTTAAATTACAAATACCTAAAAATGAACATCTTAAACAAGAAATGTATGATATAAAAATAAGAGAACCTGATTTAGAATTACATAATTGTTCTTCATTTACTGATGTTGAATGGATTGTAACTTATTATAAATCATCATCTTCAAAAGATATTATTTTAAATACATTTTTTAATAGTATGTTGTTATTAAAACAACATTTAAGCCAGTTAATAACTATAAATGATAGTAAATTTTTATATTTAAGTGAAAATGGTGAAGACTATGAACAATTACAAAGTACAAAAATAAATCAAGTATATGTTTTACCTGGCACATCACTTGTATATTATAATAATTCGATTTATGATATAACTAATTTTGATATTAATAAAGATTTAAAAATTGTTGTTCAAATGACTTTTAGTTGTGATATTTTATACGTTTTTCGTATTATGAAAAAATTATTGTCAATTGAAATATCAAATACAGATTTAGAAGTAGTACAAACATATATGAAAACAATGCCAGATAATGAAAATGTACAAAAAATAAATGAAATGATTGAACAAGTAGTAAAATATGAAAGTTTTGACTTAGAAGCAGTAGATATTTCATTAGAAATAGTAAAAAAAATGTTTAAAAGTTATAATGAAAAACCAACAAATAGTGAATATTTATTTGATTTAAATGATTTAAACACAAAAAAAATATTTATGTATTTTTTCCTTATCATATATAAGTTATATATTTATTTAAACTATTTTATAGAAACTAAAAACAAAGATGAAAATAATTTATTCAAAAAAAATCTTTCATTTGCTGTAAGACATAATAATTATTTTTTATATCTAGAAATTAAAAAATTAATTCAAGAAGTATTTTCAGTTAAATTTAAAGATAAAGATAAAAAATATATAAATGATAAAATTGTTGAAATAATTCAAAATTTAGTATATATTATAGGAAGTGAGAGAGAAACAAACAACTTAATATATAAATATAAATATGTAAGAGAAACAAAAAGGGAACTTTTAAAAGAATTACAAGACCATCCAGATAAAAAAGCACTATATTTTGGTAATCCATTAAGTTCAATTTCTGGTTATTTTTTACATTTTGAAAAAGAAGGTGTAGAAAATGATGATAACAGAGATTGGTTAGTATTAAATAATATTGACGAAAAATCGACAAAATTTGAATTAAAAGATGATACAATAATTATTGAATTTAGAGGTTTTCCAAGATATTGTTATTTATATTTATTTATAAATAGTGACGATAGAACAAGACATGAATTATTAGAAAATAATATAGGAACTTTAAATATGAAAATTGTTAATGATTTTATGAAATTACGAACTTAAAGAAATTATTTATACTGTATAAACCATTATAAAATGTTCATTTACATTATTTTCATCAATTTCAAATACTGAATTATACTTTGTTTCAGTTGTAGTCCACTTAAATCCTATATGCTCATAAAAGGTAACAGCGGTTTCAATTGAATCAAGTATAATTGAAATATTATTAGTTTTGCCCATATACTTTTGTTTAATAAAATCAACAAACTCTTTTATAAATAAAGACGCATAGCCTGTTTTTCTATATTTATATTTTGTAGCAATAAACATGATATAAATATTTATTTCATCTTCCTTTTTTTCAATTTTATAAATTAGTCCACAAGGACAGTTTACAATATCAGTAAAATTTGGTTCAATACTATATAATATTATTTGATTATCAGCAGCAAATAATTGACAAATATAATATGGATTTATTTCTTTTGTCATATCACAAAATATATCCAATAATTTAAAACAGTCAATCCCCTTTTTTGTAGTATCCTTTTCAAAAATTAACATTTAATTACTTTATGTTTTATATAAAATAGTATTTTATTTATCAATTTTTTTATAAATTATATTATAAAAAAATTTAAATTATTTACGGTTATGTAGATAAAGCAGTTGTTTTCTTCTTGACAACCTTCTTTTTCAATACTTCTTCATTTAACTCCAACTCTACAATAGCTTCTACACCCATATTTTTCAATTCTTTTATTTTTAAACCCTTTACATCAAACGCGGAGTTCGCATTTTTGTTTCTCAAAATAATACTTGATAAAGGTACTTTTGTTTTTATATATTGTTTAAATTTATCACCTGATATATTCAATTCATTTATCATTATCTTATTTTCTTGTTTAAACCTTGTCCATAAATCAGTAGAAGCAACTATTGTTTCATCATTTACTACTTCAATATTTTGTTTCCACCAATCATCAAAGAGAGAAAAGTTTGAAGCCACAATTTCGGTCGTTTCTGCTTCCAAAATCCCTCTTAATTCATCATCCATAACTTGAATTAAATTCCTTGTAGCATTCATAGAAGTATTTATCTCTCTAATTGTCTTACGAATATTCTTTATTTTATCCATTAATTTAAAATTTTTCTCTCTTAATTCTGTTAATTCATTCTCATCGAAATTCACATCTTCGACTAATTTATATAATTCTTTACATGTAAACCAAACAATTCTTAAAATTTTTTTTGGGTCTTCAAAACTAGATAAATCATTTATATAAACTATACATTGTGTTGTGTTTATCCATTCATACATTATAGGCGATTTATCAAATTTTTCAATAGGCGTATTGAGAGAAACTAACCACGCAAAATGTAAATGTTCATTTTTCAATAAATCCTTTTTAATTTTCTCTCTTTGGTCTACTGGAACCTTCTTTTTATAATTCTTCGCATCTACTAAAACATCAAATTCTTCAAAATGTAAATGAAAATCTCCTTCTCCTCCTTGTGTATGTTTATCGATAATTTCAAAACCCTTAAAATCCATGAATGTTTCAGAATATTCGCTAAAAGTCTTTTCACCTTCTGACCCCTTATGTGAAGTACTTTTATGAGACTGAATAAGTATTTTTTCATAATTTTCAGACATTTTATCCAATTGTTTGTCCTTTTGTTGTAGCAACAAATCGTATTTCTCTCTAGCTTTTTCTACTTCATGTTTAATAGTATCCTTATTTTTTAATTCATAATCTTTCGTTTCAATTTCATATACTTTTAATTGTTTTAATAAATTCTCAACTTGTTTTTCTAATTTTTCTACTTGACCTTCATATATTTTTGAAATTTTATCTTCTATTTGCTTTCCCATTTCTTTCTGAACAGATAAATCCAACTCTAAACGCCGAATATCTTCCTTTGTTTCATCTTGTATTTTTGAATATATTTCCTTTTGTGTTAATCCTACTACTACGTTTCTGCCTTCTTTTAAACATTCGCTACCAATTTTTAACATTAAATAGTTTTCTTCAGGCGAAAAAGTTGATATTATTTCAGGAATTTGCTCATAATCAGGTATAGTTAGTTGCAAAATTTTAGGCATTACTTATGTATATAATTTTATTTTTATATTTATATATTTATATATATAATGGCAGATAGAATGACATCTGATGAAATTTATAGTAAAGTATGGGATGAATATATGAAACAACCTACGCAAAAAACCCGACTAGAAAATGACCCAACTTTTGAAAACGTATCAGTTGCTGATTTTGATGATTATAAACGTAATAATCCAAACCTAGAAAATATATTAAGCTCAAGAAAAACCCAATACAAAAGTAAAGTTTCTACAATTAGAAGCAACTTTTCGGGTTCAGTAAAAATCAGTCAAGTAAATGAAATTATAACTAAAACAATAGAAAAAATTAAAGAGCCGGAAATATCAAATTTTAATCAATTAGATGCAGCACAACAAAGTGAAAAAAATACACAAATTACTGATAAGATAACTAGTTATGCACCAGATATTTTAGGTATAATAAGGCAGTACACTGATAAAAAAACAGTTGATAAAATAGTCGATGATATGGTAAAGAAATTTTTTCATGATACTCAAGATACGATAGTAACAGAAAATGTTACAGATGAAATCCTATATGATAGAAGGATAAAAAACAATCCGAACCCGGATTTTTGTTTTTTGAATGACTTAACACGTAGTGATAAACATTTTACCCACGCATGTATTGATAGTTATGATTATAACGGTCAAAATACAGTGTGTAATAATTTTGATATGAACAATTGTCACGTCTCGACCAGCGAAGAAAATCAATTTTATGAGAGAATGGGATATAATAATGTAAGATTTAACATTGATGTGTTACAACAACAAATAATAACAAATTTTAATGAATTTTTAACAGAAACAATTGACCCACAACGAGAGTTTTCAATTGATTTTAATGATGTTTATGATATAGATGATTTAGAAAGTTTAGGTAAAGTATATTTTATTAGTAAACTTATAGGTAATAAATACAATAATACGCAATGTAATGATACTATTGTTGAATTTAGTCAAAATTGTAAATATCAAGGAAATCAGTACACAGGTAAGGGTACTCAAAAAACTGTACCTTTTTTTCATATATCAATACATTCAAAAAAACCCAAATATATAGAAGGTTCACCTGCGATTAGAGGAAGTAGAAGTAATTATATTTGTGCGTATTATAAAAAATCAAATCCACCCCCCACAGCAGCAGCATCAGCATCAGTATCGGCAGCAGCAGACGATGATATTGGAAGTGGTCCATTTCATTATAAAATAGAACATATTAGGCCTGCTTCAGAACAAAGATTTTGTGAGGGGCTTCCATCAGGTGCTACGCAACCTTTTAAAAAATTTACTATTACAAATTATATATTTTTTGAAAATAATAATTGTAGTTTTGAAAAAGATGGTGTAATTAATTCATATTACTCAGCAACTAGTCCTGATGAATTAAAAGAGTTAGAAGATAAAAAACAAAAACTATTAAAAATTCATAATTATATATATAACTTATTTGTGTTTTATTGGAATACAGAGATTATTAAAACATTAGTTTATAATGACCCAACTGTTTGGTCTACAGAATTTCATAATACTACTAATACATGGAAAAGAGTTGAGCCTTATTCAGGAGTAATTGTTCGTGATTGTACAACAGCTGCCGCTGCCTCGATTACAACAGGATTATCAAAATCACCAACAGGAGGTTCACTAAAACATAAAAAGTTGACCATAAAACATAAAAAGTTCATCAAAAAACATAAAAGGTTTACCAAAAAATATAAAAAATTCACCAGAAAACGTAAAAATAAATCAAAAAAAACTAAATATATATTATATAATATATATGTCAAATAAAATTTTAGAAATAAATATAGAAAATGGTCTTCAAGAAAATAAAATATTAGTACCATTAGAAAGGTCAATGTTTAATTCTAGAATGGCAGGTTTTTTTGGAGGTTTGATAAATGATAATCTTATTTATAATAGAAATAATTGGGTCGCACCATTTGATGGAATACATGACTTTAAATCGTTTAGTACAAATCCAATTGATACACTTGGTTATAGCAGAGCTAAAAGTCAATATGATATAAATAAGTGTTTGTTTAATTTTAATAGAATTATGTGTCGTGGTGAAAATGCTATTTCAATAAAAAATTCATTTTTAACTAAACAAAAAGGAAACGCTGATAATACTAATGCTTATGATAATAAACCTTCTCCTATTACATCAACAGGTACAGTTGAAGACTTTTTTTGCTTATGTAATTTATATAATAAAGCTAAAAGAGCAGCAGTAGAAGGTGAACCTGCTCAAGTAGAAGACCTTTTTATTATTAGGTCTGTGCCTAAAATTTTATCTCTATACGAGAGAAAAACCAATATTGAAGCTATATCTAGTAAAATTATTGAAAGAGGTTGGGCTGATAGAGTAGGAAACGATTATTATATAAATACAATTACCGATGTTTCTCCTGTTTTTAATAAGTATTACATACGCGATGCAGCATCTAATAGGACAGGTTTTGATGTAACTGTAGGTGGTCCAGGTGAGGCACAAATAAAATGTCATTATCGTCCTTTAGTTTCTCAAGAAACAGCAAATGACCCAGCTGGCTCTTTAACTCATGAAAAATTAACTGGTGTATATGGAGACGAAAATATTTTAGTTGAAGATGGAGGACAGAGAAGAACATATGTTTCTCAACAGGTTAGTAGTTTTTTTAGACCCACATTGAATGGTGTTAGTTATAGTATTGCTAGTCCAATCAGTGGACCTAATTTATTAGATTTTTTTACTAACCTTTTATTAGTTGATGAAACTCCTTCTGGCATAAATGCGGAACCTTTACCAGATGTAAGCTTAAAAATTCCATATTCTAAGACTGGCGAAGCAAATCCAAATGAAAGGTCTGAAATAAATAAGTCTATAGTAGGGGGATTTAAAGGTCAACTGCTTAATACATGTCCAGGAAATTGTACAATGTTGAACGGTAGAGATGTACAGAGAGAAGGAAATCCACAAGCAGTCCAATTTTATAGTGCTATACAACCATTTAGTGGTGAAGCTGCTCAAAGAACAATTGCTAGACATTACACCAGAAAAAGATTAGGAGATGTTTTACAAGCTTCATTATGTAGATTAATAAACTGTCAATATACTCCGGCAGAAAGAGGTAAAAGAATTAGATTTAAAAAACTATTAGATGGTAGTGAGGTAATCCCGGAAAGAGCAATATTTATTGGTGAGGATAGAATGATAATAGCTTTTTGTTTAATAAACGGAATACCATGTATTTATGATAATAAAAGATATACAATTTTATATTTGCCAACAAGGGAAAGTAGAATAAGTCCTCGACAAACACCAGAAGAAGAAGCAATAAATGTACTAAAATTTAATACTTATACGAGTTTCGCAACTATACCCGAACAAGCCCCCATACATGCGGGAGGTGAAAAATCATCTTCTTTTAAGCATAAATATAATAATATTAATTTACAATATGGAGGTGAAGTTATAACAAGAGACGATTATAAGACAAATTATATAAGTTTATTATGGTTCGAACCTTATTATTTTTTCAAATACTTACATTCATTAACTCCTCAATTAACAATTGCTGGTAGTGGTGGTCGTCCTTTTCCAACAGTGCAATTGAAGGCTTATCAAGAAAGCGTAAAATCATTTATTAATGTCGTAAATGAAAAAATAATTAGTTCAGATGATAATGAAGTTTATGATGAAACAACTCCGAATGCTTATATTCAACATGTTTATAATATAGTTCCATTTTATAAACAACATGAAGTAGAAGTTGCTAAAGAAGACCTTGAAGATAAGCAAAGTCAATCTAAACCAGCAGGAGAAATAGAACAAGCACAAGAAAAATATGATGCACTAGTTTCTAATTTAAAGGATTTAAACCCTATTTTATTTATAAGTAAACCTGAACCACCAGAAGCAGATATTGATAACACTAATAGAGCAACCGCAGAAAAATTGTTAAATAGTATAACTGACAAGTATACATTTATAAATATATATGATGGAAACACATATCCTGATGGAGTAGCAGGTGGTACTAAAAGTGTAGAAGAGATAGAAAATATATTATTTTCTGTAAGTGATACAACTGGTTTACAAGCTAGTAGAAATGTATATTATAAAAATGGTACTAATGCTAAAGTATCAAATATTACTTATAGTGATTTTAATGCTGCTTTGCAAGTTATTTTATTTCCACAAGTAGATTCAGCTTTTGAGTTAGGTGGTATAGATACAGATATTGAAGTTGAAGAGGAACATGCTGGTGGAGCAAGTTCTCAAACACAAAGTAGTTCTCCGTTAACTATTAGTTCTCAACCTTATAGTAAAAGTAAAATTGAAATAGTGTCTACAGATTTGTATAATAAAAATGTAAATGTTTTACAAAGTTATTTAAATGTATTAAATGGTTATGAAGTACTTTCTCTTATGAGTGAAAGTAGTGATGAATATTATTACGATATAAATAATTCAGGTATTCGAGTGGCATTTGACTGTATTTTGTATGTATTTTTTGATAATTTAGTAAAAGATTTTGAAAATGAATCGGAAAAAGTATCTTATGAATTATTACCTTCTTTTTTGTTTAAAAATAAAAAAGATTTATATGTTGTTTTTTATGATATTATAATCTGTGTAATCGGAAAAAAAATAAAATTAAATGATATAATTTTACAAAGCTTGTCTTCTACTGATCCAAAAATTATTTATACGTTACAATATTTTGATACTTTATTAAAGCGTTCAATAAACAAAAGAGACGAAATTGAACAAATTATGTATAATTTTTTAATGGAGAAAAAATATGTAGAACAATATAAATGCGCAGTTGAAAATAATTTTACATATTATGGTTTTAATGAAATAAATAATAAATTTAAAAATATTATAAGTAAAAATGAAGAATTATACAAGTCTATTAATACCTCTAGTCCTGTTGTAACACCGCAAAGTTATAGTCCATCTCCGTCAATAAATGGAACAATGGGAGGACCTAGTTTAAATCCAGAAAATAAAATGGGAAGTGAAACTTTTTCATCACCTGCCATACCATCATTCGGTGGAACAAATAGAAACAAATATAAAAAAACTAAAAAACAACAAAAATATAAAAACAAATACTCACTGTATAAGAGAGCTAAAAAACATAACAAAACTAAAAAACTAAAAAAACATAATAATAAAAAAACAAAAAAATTGAAATAATTTATTATATTTATTAATTAGATAAAATAAACTATAATCACAAAATGTCTTACATTGTTTCTACTAATATGGCAAAAATTATAAAATCTTTTAAAATACCAGATGAGCTCCAGAGAGAAATATTTGAGTTTTTAGATTATAAATTACGTTGCGGTGTATATATTATGCAAATCCCAAAACAAATATATATTTATACATTATTGTTAGAGAGAAAAGAAATAACAGAAAATTTATATATAAGTTTTGATATAGATTTTAAAGACTATCATAATGATTTTGTAGTAAAAACATTAGAAATACAATTTTCGCCTGAAGATAGAAATATATTTATAAAAACAAATAAATATTATGCTATAGACTATGATGAGAGAAGATATGAAATTGAACCAGTTGAACCTTGGTAAAAAGTATAAATAATTAATATATAAATAAATAATATATTTAAAAATAATAAATATATTATTATAAATGACAAACCCTGAAATACTTATATTTGGCGCAAATGGATGGATAGGTTCAAAAGTATATAATTTATTAAAAGAAATGAATATTCCAGTACATAAAGCGAGTTCAAGAGCTAATAATTCACATGATATTGAAAATGAAATAAACTCAATAGAAAATTTAACACATGTAATGAGTTTTATAGGAAGAACACACGGAATATACGAAAATGAAAAAATAGGAACAATTGATTATTTGGAAAAACCTGGTAAATTAGTAGAGAATATAAATGATAATTTATTTTCTCCGATAGTTCTTGCTGAAATTTGTAAAAAACACAATAAACATTTTACATATTTAGGTACAGGATGTATTTTTAATTATGATGATAATCATTTTTTTGGCGATGATACAAAAGGATTTAAAGAAGAAGAGAGACCGAATTTTTTTGGTTCATCATATTCAATAGTAAAGGGATATACAGATCGGTTAATGCAGTTATTATATAATGATAGTAGTTTAAATTTAAGAATAAGAATGCCTATTACAGATGAAATAAATGAGAGAAATTTTATAACAAAAATAACTAATTATAAAAAAATCTGCTCTATTCCAAATTCAATGTCTGTTTTAGACGAGTTATTACCATTATTAATAGAATATGCTTTAGAAAAAAGAGTAGGTACCTATAATTTTACAAACCCAGGGTTAATTACACATAATGAAATTTTAGAAATGTATAAGGAAATAGTTGACCCAAGTTTTACATGGGAGAATTTTACAATTGACGAGCAAAATGAAATATTAGCATCAAAACGTTCAAATAATTGTTTAGATACAACAAAATTAGAAACAGTTTCAAATACAAAAATAAGTGATATAAGAAATTCTGTAAAAAATGCTTTAGTTAGAATGAGTAAAAAACATTGAGTTATTATTAAACTAATAAAATATATAAATTAAATAAAATGAAAAATTTATTAGTTACAGGTGGTTGTGGATTTATAGGTTCAAACTTTATAAACTATTATTTTAAAGAATGTGAGTGTAATATTATAAATTTAGACGCGATGTATTATTGTGCTAATGAATATAATGTAAATGAAGAAATAAGACATTCTAAAAGATATACATTGGTAAAAGGTAATTTGTGTTCTTATGATTTAATAAAGCATATTTTAGAAGCTTACAAAATTGATGAAATTATACATTTTGCTGCTCAATCACATGTTCAAAATTCTTTTGAAGATTCAATTCAATATACAACAGATAATGTTTTAGGAACCCATACTTTATTGGAATGTTGTAGAAAATATGGAAAAATAAAAAAATTTATACATATTTCAACGGATGAAGTTTATGGCGAATCAATGTTAGAAGAAAATGAAAAGAAAAATGAAGGTTCAGTTTTATGTCCAACAAATCCTTATGCAGCAACAAAAGCATCAGCAGAACTTATAGCAAAATCATATTATCATTCTTTTAAAATGCCAATTATAATTACACGAGGTAATAATGTTTATGGACCCAATCAATATCCAGAAAAATTAATTCCAAGATTTATTAAATTATTATCAGAGGGTAAAAAAGTAACAATTCAAGGTGATGGTTCAAATGTAAGAGCATTTTTACATGTAGAGGACGTAGCTTCTGCTGTCAAAGTAATTTTAGAAAATGGTAAAATAGGTGATGTTTATAATATAGGTAGTGATGATAAAGACGAATATACTGTTTTACAAATTGCCCATTTATTAATTGAAAAAATAGTAAAAACAACAGAATATGATAAATGGATAGAGTATATAGACGATAGACCTTTTAATGATAAGAGATATTATATTAGTAACCAAAAAGTAAAAGACTTAGGGTGGAAAATAAATAAAATTTTTAATGATGGAATAAATGAAATAATATAAATATAAATTATTAGATAGTAATAAATGTCATATGTATATTTATTATTATCAACAAATGGAAATACTTATGTAGGCGCAACAGTTGATTTAAACCGTCGTTTAAGGCAACATAATAAAGAAATAAAGGGTGGTGCTTATGCTACAGGTATAAAAGTATCACAAGGCGAGACTTGGACAAGAGTAGCACATGTTTCAGGTTTTCCAGACTGGCAAGCAGCCTTACAGTTTGAATGGAGATGGAAACAACTTTCGCGAAAAATTTCTTTACAAATAAAACCAATAGAGAGAAGAATAAAAGCATTAAAGGAACTTCTCTCTTTAGAGAGGTCAACGAGTAAAGCTATTGCCTATAAAGAATGGTCAACCCCTCCCGAAGTACACTTAGAAACAGAGGATTTAAAAAATTCATATATAGATTTATTTACGTAATAATTCACGCATTGTTTTAATTTCATCTTCCTGTTGCTGAATGATAATTTTGGCTAACTTAGCAACATCGTAATTATTAGTTTTTTTCAAAATTTGTTCACTTGTAAATATACCCATAGAGTGATGTTCAATCATTCCTTCTAAATATTGTTTATCATTAATAGCCACTTGTGCTCGATATAAATAAACAAACAAAGCTAAAAGTGCGACCAAAACAATGTAAAAATTTAAACTGAGTACATGATATTGATGGTCATGCATCATAACTTCTAATAAAACCATAAATAATCCCATTAATGTGGATAAGTATGCTTTGCCTATATTATTTGTAATATATAGACGATTATTAACCATAATTGGTGGCATTAAAAAATATTGAATAAGAAAACTACCGACAAACATAACAACAACTGTATTTGTGATCTTCATTTATATTATCTAATTATTAAAACTATTAAAGATAAAAATAAATAATAAACTTATGGAGAATAAAGACAAAGATATAGGATTTATATGTGATTTATATTCAAATAATAGTGAAATAATAAATACTACAAATGAAAATAGAATTAGTACTTTAGAAGACAGTATTACTACATCTTTAATAAATAATAGAAATATAAAAACAAATATTTGTTATGAAGAAAAAAATACTTTATGTAATTTTTGTGCGATATTACTATGTCTAGCAGCCGTTATAATACTAATTTATATAATTGTTATATATAATTGTTATATATAATTGTTAAATCTATTTAAAGGTCTTTAAATAGATTTTTTATATATAAAAAAAATTGAAATACTTTTTAATTATAAAATTAAATGTAGTAAATTAAAACATACAAGAACACACAATGTTTCAAATAAGCGAAATAATAGCATTATTCAAATATACTATTATATTATCATTGTTTATGGTAATATTATCTAATAAATTTCAAAAAATAATTAAAGATAAACAAGATTTGGCGATTGAATTAACAAAATTAAAGCGAGATTATAAGGAAAAAATTGAGCAAATGACAACTACAATTGAAGAACAAGCTACAGAAAATGATTTATTGGTAAAAACTTGTGAGAAACTTCATACAAAATGTGATAACCTTAAAACAAAAATCAAATCCCTTTATGATATACAAAACCAAGTAACAATAAATATTCATAGCATTAAATTTCACGCGCAAAAAATCATCGATTTTAATCATCCTCATAACCATCCTTATCATAGTCCAACCGGTGAACTTTTATATTAATAAAAATTTAAATGTATATGATTTTTAGTTATATTTGATAGTTTAGTTATAAAAATTTTTTTTTGTTTTATTCTTAGAAGGACGTTTTCTTAGTGTCTTTTTTTTAGTGCTTTTTTTTGAGCTTCTCTCTATAAATGTTTTTATACTTTCTTTTTGATTTAGCAACATATCAACTATATTTTGAAAATAATGACGAAATTGAGAACGCATTTTTTTTAAATCGTCTATACAAATCCATCTTATTTCTGCTTTTTCAAAAATTTTTGTTTTTTTAATTACATTTGGGTCTAATTTTTTTTGAAGAAATCGTTGATTATTATTATAATAATATGGCAACCAATGATTATATTCAAACGGAAAAATATGCATGCGATATGTTTTATGTCCTTCTGTTTTATGATCAATATTATATGTTCCGTGTTTTTTTAACATTTTACGCACATCCATATCATTTCCTAAAAACCCCGTAAACTCTTCACCTGCTTCTCTCACTGCTGTTTCTAAAAAAGTTTCATTATTATCAGTACCACCACCAAAATCAGAAAAGCCAGGTGCTGAACTCTCATATTTATTTTCTTTACCAAATAAAAAATAGAGTTTTCCATTATGTATTGTTGTTGGTAATATACCTGCTCCCATTATATTAAATAAAAATATTATTTATTTATATGAATAAGTCAAGAAAACACAAAAAACATAAAAAAATTAAAAAAAATAAAACAGTTAAGCATAAAAAAAATGTATTATTATTACCAAATGAAACACCAATGAATATAAATAAAATAAGTAATAAAATCGCAAATAAATTAAGCAATCATTCATATTCACCAACAATTAATAAAGAATTAGTAACTTTAAAATCAATTCCTCGTAAAGAATTACTTGACTGTAATATAGAAAGCGCGTTTAAGTTAAAAGAGCCATTACAAATAGGAATACAAGGCAAATTATATGGTAAAAGTTGTTTTTACTATTATACACCAGAGGCCAAAAAATTTTTATTAAAAAATTTATCGGCAGATAAGCACATAAATCCTAGTAAAATAATTCCTCCAATTCAATTACAATCAAACTGTTGGTTTAACGCAATGTTTGTCATATTTTTTGTTAGCGATAAAGGACGTAAATTTTTTCATTTTTTACGCCAACTTATGATTGAAGGTAAACAAAAGGATGGAACTGTTATTCCAGAAAAACTTCGCGATGCGTTTGCTTTATTAAATTTTGGTATTGATTCATGTTTAACAGGTAATGAATACGCATATAAATTTAATACTAATAGTATTATTCATCTTATATATAAAGGAATTCCAACATTATATAAAGAAAAATATCCTTATATAGTTGATATAAATCAAGCAGGTAATCCAATATATTACTACTCAAGTATAATAAATTATTTAAATAATAATGCTATTCAAATATTATTTGTAAGAGATACAAATAAAAATTGGGAAAATAAAGTAATTGAAATAATACATAAATCTCAGCATTTTCCACACATAATTGTTTTTGAATTTTTCGAAGAAACTGCTGATAAATTTAAAAAAAAACCAAATTCATTTAAAATTAATAATACTAAATATGAAATAGATAGTACAGTAGTTAGAGACACAACAGGTCAACATTTTTGTGCGACTATTACTTGTGAAGGTAAAGAAATGGGCTATGACGGTATGAGCTTTCACCGTCTAGTTCCTATGAAATGGAAAGATAATTTAAATAGTAATATAAATTGGGAATTTGAAGGTACAACTGATTATGATGGAACATCATTAAAATGGAATTTTACAAAAAGTTACCAAATGTTAATGTATTATAGAGTTCAATGAGGTGTGATACTAAAATTTAAAGCAATTTTACCAATAATTCTTCTCACTTGTTCAAATTGTTCCGGCATTTGAGGTGATGTAACTGGAACTTGTGATGCGCTGACAAATGACCAAACAACTGCCAACATCTGACGCTGTTGATGAACTTTTTCACAAAATGCCAATGCTTCATCAGCAGTTAATCCATACATCAAATGTAACATAACACAAACAACAATTCCTGTACGTCCATGACCACCCCAGCAGTGTAAATAAATATTTTTACCTTGAAAACGCATACGTACTAATTTTTTAGCCAAATTTATTACATCGTAATCATTAGTTGTTTTTAAATCTTTAATAGGAAGGTGTATAAATTCTGAGACGGCGTTTCCACTTAATCTTCGAACGTCAGCCATATATGGTCTTACCCCGGTTTTCAACCATTTCCATTTAGGGCACGCTTCATCAAGCTCTTTTTGTAAAGAAACCCAAACAGTGACCCCGCAACCTAAAATTTTTTTTAAATTATTATCATTTATAGCGTCATTAGTGTCAGCCGGAAAAGCTCCTGCGTAAATACCATCAACAACTTTATTACTTTCGGGATGAGGCCCTTGATATTCGGCCTTTGTAATAGTCTCCAAGCGGGGTAATGGAGGAAATACTACGGTTCTATAATCAATATTCATTTCTTCAATATTAGCTTCGTTAGGGTTCATTTTAATTTCGATATTCATTAAGTAATCTTAGGACTGGTTTTGTGTTTTAATATATAATTTGTATTATTCATATTATTTGAAATCAATTTTTTTTTTAAACTTTTTTGTTTTTAAGTAATTTAATGAATTATTTATAAAATTGAAAATAAAATACATAAATATTGTGTTTTATATAAAATAATCATGACAAGGGCAGAATATAATTTTAATCAAAATTTATTAAAAGCATCATCATCTAAGACTTTAAATGAAGCAAAAACAGAATGGGTTGAGGTTTGTGAAGAAGTTAGAAAAAATAAAGACGGACTATGTATTTGTCAGCGTAATAATATTAAATATATAAAATATTTTTATAATATTAAAACAAAAAATACGATAATAGCAGGTTCAACATGTTGTAAAAACTTTGATTTTAATACAAATAAACTAAAAAACAAAATATTAGAAAATATTTTAAAAAATAATATTTTGAAAAGTGAATATAAAATTATAGATAATATTATTGAATACACTAATTCCATAGAAAAACAATTGGTTGAATATTTTGAAAAATACTCTAACTTAAAAAATGTTTTTGAATTAAAAAAAGTCATAGAAAATATAAAATTATTGATTGATGAATATAATCTAAATTACTTAGAAGATATATATAATATTCTTACTGATTTAATTGAATTAAGAGAAAAAGAAGAAAAAGAAAAAGAAAAATTACAAATATATTGTGTTAAAATACATAGGAGAAATTATATTCCAGGCGCCGGAACAGATATATTTGTTGATGATTATAAATTCTCATCAATAAAAGAATGTGAAGATTACATATCTAAAATAAAAATAGGCGTTATTATATATGGTAAATATAGACAGGAAAACACAGTTAAAACTATAGATATATTATTAAATGACAAAGTAATAAGACATTATAATAAATAAAATTATATAATAATTCTAATATTATTTATGATTTTCTTTGGAAAAATGTCTAAAAAATATTGTACATTATATTCTGTATTTGTTTGTCTAAAATATTAAAAACCTCTTCAATTTCAATATTATTTTCTAAGTGTTGTGTTACCATTTTTGGACTGTATATATTTTTATAAACATTTTCTATTCGGATATCATATTTATTCTTTAGGTAGTTTTTTATTTTCTGCAGAAACCTATAATAATTAATATGTTTAAAAAAATAGTCGTCATAATTTTTATACATAAATTTATTCTCATTTTCTGAAATACCTTCAATAATTTTAATAAATTGTGATAATTTATTTATTTTATCATTTAATATTGTACTTCTAATATGTGTCAAAAATAATAAATGTTTTCGGTGTTTTCCTCTACTTTTTTTATATTTAATAAATTCTGTATCATTAATTTCATTTATATCAGTAATTTCTTTTGTTAAAATATTTATTTCTCGAATACATATTTCGATTTTATTAGAATTATAATAATCATTATATAAATTATGTTTTATATGTTGTAAAAAATAATTATACAAAAATAATTGATATTTTATTTTTGGTTTTAACTCCATTTAGTTGTTGAATATAAAAATATTTTTATATTATTTTCTATTTAACTATGTGTAAAAATACTACTATTTGAAAATAATAAAATATATTAAAAATAATAAAGTTAAAAACAAATTAATAGTCATAATAATGCCTAATGATTGTTGGAACCATATAACTATTACTTGTGAAAATAGAGAATTTACAGAAGAATTAAATAATCTTATTATTAATGAGTTGAAACATAAAGAAGATGATAAATATGTATATCATGAAACCGTAAATATGTTAAAGCGTGGAACAAGAGGAATAATTTTTGATTTATGGAGTGCTTGGAACCCAGATTATTGTTGGTTAGAGAGTTTATTAGATAAATACCCTAATTGTTGGATTAAAAATGAATGGAATGAAGAAGGAGGTTTTGCTGGCGTTTGGATAGGATTTGTTAAAAATGATGAGAAAATAATAAACCAATTAGAATGGGAAGATATATGTTTAGAAGGAAAAGTATATTTATTTACTCTTGAAGATGAAGAAGAAAGAAAAAGAGAAGAGGAAAGACAAAATAGAATAAATAAAAATAACACAAATAAAATTGTTAAAAAAACTACATGCGAAAATGTGTAAAGTGATTTCATTAATAATTTAAAATACTATCTACTAATTTTTTACCTCCAGTTGAAGAGGGTTCAATTCCAAATGAAAAATCATCTCCTTGTGTTAAAATATTACTAACTTTTAAAACACTAGATATATTATTTTTAGGTTCTCTCGCATAATCATATATTTTATTATTCCATTCATTTATAACAGGATGATATTGCTTATATTTTAAGTTATCTGGGTAATAAATGTCTAATAAAACCATATTAGAGTTAGGTAGTTTAGTTTTAATACTTTGAACTAATTTTTTATATGATGTAAACATTGGATTTAAAACACTAGTATTTGTTGCGTCATTTTCTTGGTCAACATAATGAGTTAATATATCATTTCCACCTGTAGAGAGAAAAACAGTAGTAAAATTATTATTTAAGTCAGTGGGTATTTTTTCAAGTTGACTATAAACATCTACTATTTTTGAATGATCAACTGCTAAACACATAGATTTCCCATTTGTTCTCTCTTTAAGTAAGTCATCGACACCTTTTCCATCCGATACATAAGCATTATTCTTAAGAATACTGTCACCTAATAAAACAAAGGTTTGCTTATTAGGATTAAAGGGTTCTTTATAAGTATTAAAATATGTATTATAAAAAGAAACAATAAAAATAAAACAGATTAATAAAAATATATATAAATAAAAATATTTCATATATATTTAATAACAAAATTATTAAGTAATTGTATAAATAATTGAATTAGAATAATTAGGATTACCAGCATAACTTTGATTAACTGCTGGGCTAAAATTACTATTATAAATGTTAACAACAACAACATTATATACTCCATTTTGTGCGTTAAGAGGAACTACAAAAGAAATACAACTATTACTATAAAATGTAATAGGCAGTTTTTTAAAATTACCAAAATTTACATAAGTAGTACCATAACAAGGTGGTAAAAAATTAACACCGTAAACATAAACAAGTGAATAGGTTCCTGAACTACTACTTGTTACAGAAAAATTACTAACTACTGGTGCAAATGGAGGATAAACAGCTTTATTAGCTTTACGGCACCCATTATTATAATTAGTAGTAAAAGGTATAGAAGTAGGAACAGGTAATCCATTGACATATTGATAATAGTTAGCATCAAGGTTATTATTAGTGCTAGCACATGACATTTTATAATACATTGGTATTATATTTATTCTTAAAAATACAATTAATAAGATAAATAATAGTTTCTTTATCAAATTCTTCTGAATCATATGCCAATAAAAATCTTGGTTTATCTTCATTTGAATAAGTTTTTACAATAGAAAATACATCAGGTTTATTAATATTTTTATGGCAAAAATAAATACAATTATAAATAGATGGTACAACTTTATATTGTTTATATTTGTCATAAAATTTAAACAATTCACTAAAATTCAAAGTTAGATTATTTTCATCTTCAACCGGTGTTGTTTTAAAGTAAATTTGTGTATAAATTTTAGATTTTTTATTTTTAAAATAAATAGGTAAAATATCATTGGAGTTACGAGATACAAAAAATTGAAAATCAAAATCTTTTAAATTTTTGCTTACATCATAAATAGTATCATCATCAAATAATAAAATTATATCAGAATTTTCTATATTAAATAATTCATAACCTAACCAATTTTTTATATTATTAACCCAATTATCTTCATAATTATGAATAATTGTTATTTCACAATATTTAATATTCATATTTTAAATATTTTAAAGTTTTTAATATGATATAAAATATATTTCAAATGGGTCCATTATCATCTTTTTTCTCTCTAATATGACCTTTAATTTTCTCTCTGGCTAGATAATAAACAAAGTAAGAAAAAACAGAACCAACTACAGCTCCAACAATAACCTGGAAAATAGTATGATATTTAAAAACAACACGTTGTGTTATTATTAATAGCGAAAATAAAGAATAAAAATATAATAAGTTATTTTGTCGTAAAGAGAGATAAATAAATACTGTTGAATAAAGAGCAGATTGAGCATGACCAGATGGCATACCAAAAATATCATATGGTATTCCATCTTTAAATAAAAACTTTTTTCCATGGTTCAATGCCAAATAAAATTTTTGTATATCATCTGATGGTCTGGGTTGTTGAAAAATAGATTTTAAAATTAGATTTAAAATTGTATTAATAAATATACCCAATGTGTAATAAAAAAATAAATTATGGTTATTCCATAAAAGAAATAAAGAGAGAAAAAATAAAATTATAGGTCCATATGTTCCAAATTCAGAAAATAAGTTTATTAATATACCCATATAATAGCCGAATATTTTAATATTGATATAGACATTCACATACAAGAGTGACACACCAATCGTTACCATTTAAATTTAAAAGATTTCCTTTATCATCTAATAATTTAACAGCCATTCTCTCTATGTTAACAGGTCCAAAATAAATTCTAGAACTATCTTGTAAAGAACCACTAAAATCAACTAAGAGAGAACCAGTAGGTACACCAGTAGAAGTTTTAAATGGTAAAATAGCAAGAATATCAGAAGAAGTCGGTGCTTTAGCCAAATAATTAGTCAAATTATTTTTATTACTATTAATTTCGTTAATGGTATAAATCTGTGCCTTTGTTAAAGTTCTAGGTGCGCTTGGTAAAACAATTTGAGTGGATGTATAATCTTGCTCATATTTTCCACCAATTAAAAGTCCATTTTGTGCGTTAGGAGTTTGAAAATTAAGTTCAGATTGTAAAACAACTCCTTGAATAAGTTCAGATAAGTTATTTCCTTGTTGAGCGGGCGTTATACATGTATAAGGTAAATCAGGTGAGTAATAATAAGGTAACTTTAAAGTATTAGAATATTGAGCAATTGATACAAGACTATTATTAACGTGATTTTGATTATAATCATCAATCGCAAGTATTAAATACTTAGTACCATTAAGGTCAAGTACAGAAGAAGCCGTATTACCACTAGGGTCAACACTAACATAAGGTAATTTATACCCCATTATCCAGCCAAGAGTGTTATTAAAATAATGATTAAGATTACTTGCGCAAGTTATGGTACATTGTAAAACACCTGTAAAGTCATAAAAAACAATAGATGTTTGAGTAGAAATAGTAAAAGACGGTAGTCCAGGAGAATTAAATATACCGCCATATAAAAATAAAGTAATAATTCCACTATTATTATTAAAGTAAACAGGACTAGTATATGGTGTAGGAACTGGTAATGGAAATGTAAACCCTGCTTCTTGAAAGGATAAATTCAATTGGCTTATAAATGCGGTTTGAGTATAGTTTCCAGGTGGTATAGAAATATTAATAGCCTGATTTGTAGTTTGGTCAACAATCCAAAAACAAGTATTACCATACGCTGTATCAATAGCATACCAACTATAAGGAATTTGATAGGAATATAACCTTAAACTGAGAGCATTTTTAAGTGTATCAGAAAGGTCTAATGTATAATTAGTCGAAGTAGAGTCAATTCCACTAGTGTATTGTCTAAATTGACTATCTAAATTAACAAAACGATTAATTGTATTTTTAAGATTAGGATTTAATGAGTCTTGTTTTACGGGTAAATTATATGTATCTGTTGTAGCAATTTGTTCACGCTTCATTGGAACATGTTGATTTCCAAAAAGGCGAGTTGTTTTTTGTCTTTGAGTAATTTTGTTAACTTGATTTTGATCACTTTGTGTGAGATTTTCATTTTCATACCAGTCAGATAACTGTTTATCACCAGAAGGATATACAGCATTATTAGATAAACTAGCGAAACCTTCGACTACAATTTTACCTGTATTATCAGTATCATCTTGTACTTCTAATCCACTTTCATATTGTAAAAGCTGACTTTGAACATCTTGAAAAAAAACTGCTAATTGAGGGTTTTTTGGTTTAAACTTATTAATAAGAAAATTAGTTTTTTTAAGTATTTCATCTTTAGTTATATTTTCATTTTCAATCCCAGCTATAGTTAATAATTCAGAAAGAGTATAATTATCAACATTTGTATCAATATCTGTCATATCTTTATTATAGATATTGTTTTTAATAAAAAACAATAATAATTATGTTAGTGCCTTTTTTTTAGTGCGTTTTTTTAAGTAAATAAATTCGTTAATTTTCTTCATCTGTACATTTTTTAAAATTGTCTTTATAATGGCACGTAAATATTTGCTTTATTTCTTTTTTTATATCTAAGTCTTTACATATATCAAATTTTAAAACTTTTTGTGGAATTAACATTAATCCTGACCCTCTTTTTGAATGTGTTTTTCCTTTAAATAATATTTCTTCCAAAACATGAACAAGTCTTGAATTCAACTCATATAATATATTTCTGCTTATAAAATACTGACCAATATATGTATATCTATTTATATTTCCATCTGAATGAACTTTATAATATTTTGTTGTTTCTGACTTATTTTTAATTAAACCAATACCTTGAATCATATTTGTTGAGTTATTCATTTCAATAACAAATACAGGGGTATTATATGCTATTTTTGCGGATATTTTTTGTGGACAACAATACATACAAGGAAAATTTTTTTTCTCTCTATATGAATAGTTTGCTTGTAAGGTTTCATCATTAAATCTGCTAGTAACAACTTCACACATTTTTGGTTTTAAATTTAATTTCAAAGTTTATTTTTTTTCAATTTTAAAAAAAAATAAAATAATATTATAAATGAACAATAAAAAAATAGATTTAAATTATTTAAAAGATATTAACGAAATAAATAAAGAAACTATAATTAAAAAATTTGGTGACTGGACAAGCAAAATTGATGAGTTAAAAACTGCGTTTTTATCTGGTGAACCGTTCGAACATATTGTAATAGATAATTTTTTAAGTGATGAGTATGCCGAAGAAATATATAATTCATTTCCTACAAATTATGAAGAATGGTATAAATATATAAATCCACTTGAGGTTAAATTTGCGTATGATAATATTAATTCATTGGATAAAACTCTAAAAAATTATTTTTACTACCTATCATCAAAACATATAATTGATTTAATTAAGGAAATAACAGATATTAAAACAATTGAACTAGACGAATATTTACATGGGGCTGGATTACATTCACACCCTAAACATGGTAGATTAAACGTTCATCTTGATTATGAAAAACATCCTATAAGCGGAAAAGAGAGAAGAATAAACATAATCTATTTCTCAACTAAAAATTGGGACCCTTCATGGAATGGTGCTAATGAATTATGGGATAAAGATGTCACAAAATGCGTAAAAAAAACAGACGTGAAGTTTAATAGAGCAATTATATTTAAAACAAATGAAATATCTTGGCACGGATTACACGCTAAAATAGATTGTCCATATGATATCTACAGAAAAAGTTTAGCTTATTATTATGTTTCTGAATTGGATACACAAAAACCAGAATCAGAATATAGAAAAAAGGCAAAATTTGTTAAAGGACCGAATGATAAATATTGTGAAAAAATGGAAAAGTTATACAAAATAAGAGAGAATAGATTAATAACAAATGATGACTTAAAAGAAATAATGCCAGAGTGGAAAATTAAAGATTAAAAATAATAATAAAATATATAATATTTTATTATATAAATGCAAAATTTATTTAATAAAAGAAACAATCATTTAAAAGAATATTTAGAGTTTAATAAAATAGAAGAACCGATTATTAATATATCCGAATTGATAATAATTGCTACTAATAAAGCAATAGAGTTACAAAAAGAAGGTAAAAATATAAAAATATTAGAATTAGGTACAAAAAGAAGCCAACATAGTAATCCAACCCATAAAAAAAATTTGTTTTCACATATTTCTAATTTAGAATATGTTATGACAGATTATCAAAGTGGTTTAGATGTTGATGTAGTTTGTGATTTACACAAAACATCTGGAATTTTTAACGATAATTTTTTTGATATAATTATTTCTTGTTCAACATTTGAACATTTAAAATATCCTCAATTATGTGGACATAATCTTATGAAAATGCTTAATATTGGAGGTATTATTTATATACAAACACATCAAACATACCCACTTCATGGATATAAATATGACTATTATAGATTTTCAAGAGAGGCTCTTAAATCTATATTTTCTAAAAAAATGAATATGAAAACAATTTCTACTATGTTTACCGGTAGTTGTGTAATAATTCCTGAAGAAAATATAGGCGGATGGAATGATGTAGCAGAATCATATTTAAATGTTGTTTATGTCGGAGAAAAAATAGATGAAACTCCAGAAGAATATATTTATGATATTGATGAAGAAAATTAAAAATATTTGTCCTTTTTACAAATTGAATACAGAATTTATAAATTATCAAAAACGCATTCATCATTATAAATCTTATCCAAATCAATATAAATCATTTTTACTTTATTTTGAATGCTTTTTTCAATATAAAAACTAAATGTAGAACCACCATTTCCGATAAAAATGTTGTTACAGCATTTAGATACTAAAAAATCCACTATTGCGTTTTTCTCTCTATCATCGAAAAATTTTGGAATAAACTTAAAATTATAATTATTTTCAAGTAAAAAATTTACAACACTAGTGTTTAATGTTGATGATAATAATATATTTTGGTCTGTACTAGAAATATATTTTTTAAATAACTGAATATATTTATTTTCAATATAACTTTTAAAAGTTTCTTCAGAACTATTATTCATTTTAGACCAATGTTTTATAGCATCATTTTCTAATCTTAAATGTATAACATTTATTTTTTTATTACTATCAAATTGTTTTAAAATATTATCAGACTTTTCTAAAAAAAAATTATTATAATAAATATTTTTTAATATATCTTGAAACATATAGTTATTACTAAAATTAGTAGCATTTAAAGGATACACATATTTAGAATTAAAAAAATCTATAGAAATATTATTTTTTAAATTTTCTTCATAAATTTCTTCTATTTGATAACCATTAATTTTATAATTTAAAAATATTTTTTTTTCCATTCCAACACAAGGGTCACCAAGTATATTATTGAAATTAGTATTTTTATTTATACGTAAAGTATTATTTTTATAAAAATTTTTTATAACATATTCTGTTATATCTATATTATTTGTTTCAGTGCCATATTTAACATGAGATATTTGAAAACTAGTGTTATATTTATCTGTGATAATAATATTGTATTTTTCTCTCAAAAAAGTATTTATTTGATTTATATTAAATATATGTGATATTGCGGTATATTTATTTTTTGAATAATCGTTTAAAAAACTATCAAAAACAACTACTTTATGGTTATTTTTATGAGCAATTATAACACTAGCTATTAAAGCAAATATTTGATTAGTTAATCCGGTTTTTTTTATAGCAATACTTGAATAAAACATTATAAATATATACAATTTTTTAATTTATATATTTATACTTTAATTAAAGTTATTTTAAATTAAGTAATTCTTTTAATTTTTATAAATGGTAACAAAGTACTTTTTTTTAATAGATTATATAAAAAGTCGTTTGTAAAAAAAATATTTAACCCTTTATTTAAATAAGTATTTCCAATTTTTAAAAAACAATTAGAACTTGAAAAATGGTTTAACATTTTAAGTTCAAAAAGTTCAATTACATCTCTTTGACTTTTTATGAGTTTATTTTTTGAATTAAACATGTGAATAAATTTACTAATTGCGTCACTTTTAATAGCAAATAAATAAGACTGGTAGTGGTAATTATCTTGGGTTGAATCATTATAACCATATAATTCTGCGTTACTTCTTATGGCAAGATTAACAAAATGTGTAATTGGTTTTTGAATAATAAAAGAGTCATTAATAAAAAATACATAATCATATGTTGAATAATTTACTTGTGATAATAAATAAATCCATTTGCCAAAATCACAAGCCCCATCGTTTTCTATTTCATAATATTCTATATTTTTACTTTTATAGTATTCACTTAATTTTTCATTATATTGTAATGATGTTGTATTAGCAACCATTACATCCATACAATTAAAATCTAAATAATTTAAGGTATTTTGTATATTATTTAATTTCAATTCAGAATTGGTATGTGTAGCTACTAATAATAAAAGTTTTTTATTATTTAAAGCGGGATTATAAGAATTGTATAACTTTTCTTTATATTTATAAACAATGTATTTTTTTATAAACGATAAATCTTGTAAAATTTTTCTTTTCTCACTAAGACTACCCTTAATATATGTTTTACCTTTTTGTCTATATACTTTTTTTTGTTTTACCAAAAAGTTTCTATTAAATGATATTATATTATTCATTATAATATAATACAATATAAATTTATAAAAATTTTATAAAAAATTTATACTTGAATTTCTTCAGAAAAAAACTCAGCCATAATTTTATATCTTTCATTTTCTAAACTTGTTACCAAAACACTCCAAGGTGTAGCAGATTGAAACGCATCTAATCCTTGTTCACAAAACAAGTTCAATAAAGCTGGACTAAACGCAGACATCATTGAAACATTTGGTTGGTTAGATAAGCATGGAGCACCGCCAGTACTTCTCAAATTCCAAAAGACTATATGAGGAGGTTTAAAAGGTTGACCATGTGTTCTCATACCAGCCTGAGAATACATTTCAACTACTTTGTCATATAATACTTTTTTATCACAAGTGTCTCCATTGTCAATTTGCATATCTGACAAAATAACAAGCATCATATCTTGAGCTTCTTCTGGAGAAAGCTTAGATGCTATAATAGCATCCAAAATGGTTTGAAAAGCAAGTAATAAATTTGTATTCATTCCCCAATCGGCTTGTTGAACAACTTCAACTTCATCGACGAAATTATCATATCCGTCCAAATTTACCCAAGTTGGTTTGGAACTGAAGGTCATTACACGTTTGCCAAGTTTTGACTTAGCGGCAATGCGAATACCAAGTGCGATGGCTGCCATCATTGGGTCACCAGACATAGAACCAGAAACATCTACCATCGCAATCATTTTATCAAGTTCTCCTGTCTGTGTTGAATTATCACGCCATTGGGAATTCAAAAGGTCAATTTCAACTTGTATTGTTTCCATGTCATTACCGTACATATTATAACCTGATTTAGCTGAACGCCTTTTACTAATAAGGTCGATAGCCTGTGAAGTGAAATCAACCATTCCAACACGTTTACCTTTGATTTGAACTTCACCAGCGACTGCTTGCTTAATACGAGCCTTAAAATGTTCAGCACACTCTATACGGTCTTGATTTTCAGGATGTCTAACCGTTTTGCCATCCTTTTTCATATTCAAGAACGACCTCTTTTGCTTTGACACTGTAATAGAGGTGACCTTATTAAAGTCAATTGCTGACCAATTTTGACCACACTGCTTGATTTGTGTGGTGTCAATTTTTCTATTGAGTGAGGCTATAAGCTTACGATATTGTGTCTTACACTTTAATGAAGCTTTAACCTTTCTTTCAGCAGTATTAGCAGTCTTCATAATATCATGGAAATAATCACAAGCAAGAGCTTCATAAATCCATCCAAAACTAGACTTTTCTCTTGGAACCCATTTAGCAGCAAGTGAAATTTTACTTATATCGTGACAAATATTTTGTTCATCACCAAAAACTTCATCCTTGCGCAACTGTTTATTCATGAGCTCAACTGAATGCTTAACCAAAGGATGGTTAATATCACCTCCTTTACTCTTGACGTATTCGCAAAAATACTTCAAGTCTTTCCATGAGCCGTATTGATGAACAGACTTATCACCAACATCAACAAAACATGTAAGCGCGAATTTGGCTAATGCCGGATAAAACTCATGCCAAGTATAAATCATCATATACGCGAGAGTATACTCACCCTTACCATCAATGACGTCGCGAGTTTGCCCAATCATTCTGTATAAAACAGAAAGTAAGCCCTTAGCGAGTTCTCTATCAGACTGTGTATCCTTATTTAACAAGAACTTAAGTCTAACAAGCATATCTCTAAGTATAACTTGAAGGGCTTCTCCATTGTCTTTAGTTCTAGACAACTGAAAACTAAATTGAACGATTTTTTCTTGAATATTGTTAGACCAACCATATTCTGCATGACCGTTTTCTCCATATTGAACAGGAGTGCTATTATCGAGTGCTGTGATGAGTGCTGCCATTATGATAATATATAATAGCTATTAGTCTTTATATCGTTTTTTTATAGTCTTTTTTTTACTACTTAAAGAACTACATATAATCTTTCTTGTAGAAGTATTTGGATTTATTACTTTTAGTTCATTTGATTTTTCATAAAATATAAATATTAAATCATTTAAATCTTGTAACATACAAATTGTTTTATCAAATGATATAGCATCAATATTTTTAATAACTTTTAGAAAGTTTCTCTCTTCGTTTGAATATAATAAAAAATTTTTTATGTCATCTGTATCTAAAGTTATATTGTATTTTAATATTGATAACAATGAATATAGTTTATTATGAGATGTTAGTGAGTTTTTAAGTATTTGAAGTATTTCTTCCCTAGAAATATAATTTGGTTTTGACATTAAAAAAGTTTCGTGTTTTATTTTTTCAATTTCATTTGATCTATTAATATATAAAATCATCAAATTTATATAATATAAATCATCTTTGTAAAAATCTTGATATAATTTATCAGTTTTTTCAAAATTATTTATCCAGTCATCATTTAATTCATTATCCATAATATATTATAAAAAACATATAATACATTATAATATTTAACTAATTAATTTTATATTTAATATTCATCTTGGTCATAATAATTAGCATCATTATCGTTTTCTATTTCTTCATATAACTCATCTAATTTATCAAAATATTCATAGTCATAGTTTGGAAATCTATACATTTTTTCCCATGTATCATACCCCCACATATTTATATAATCTTCTTTTTGTCTTTCATATAATTTTACTAAAGCATTTATTATATCTAAACCTATTTCTTGCTCTGTTTTCTCTCTTGGTTTAGGTGTAAGAGTTTCTTTATATTTTGTTATTATTTTACCTGTATTTTTATCTTTTTTAATAAGACACCAACCTGGTTTCAATTCTTCATATTCAGTATCTACTGTTTCAACTTGAGGTTTATTTACAGTTTTAGTTTTTACTATTTCTGAATATTTTATACACTGAGTTTCACTTTGGTTTACTTTTTTAACTGCTAATTCTGGAAAATTATTTATAGACAAATTCTCTTGTTTTTTTTCTTCCCTTGCTTTCTTTTCAAGTTCATTTTGTAATTGTTCTTCTTTTAATCTTCTTTCTTTTTGTTCCTTAAAATAACTATTATCATAATTTCTTGCGGGTCGGTCGTTTTGAGTTCTTTTAAATCTATTAAACTCATTATTTTCTTTACTATTATTGTCTTTTATTTGTTTCTTTTTTTGCTCTTTGTTATCTTCGCCTAATATAGCAAAACGTGAGTTTGATTTAAAAATATTGCTCATTGTATCGTGCTGTTTATATATAATCATATATATAGTTATCTATTTAAATCAATTAAATATATATTATAATTAGTATTTAAAGATAAATTGTAAATATTTTTTATCTCCTTACAGCAATCAACCTTTTTGATTAGTCTTTCAACTAAAAATTCTAGACACTTTTTATATATATATATAGGAGATAGTACCTTATAGTGATGCCATTATAAAAAAGCATAAAAGGGGGAGTTTCGAATTTTATAAATTTTGGGTTTCAATATGTTGTGGTAAAAACTTGTAGCTTTTTAATTTAAAAATTATTAGTATATTATATACATATATATTATATACTAATGGATACGGCATCTGCTAAATCTAGTACTGTAGATTTATCTATTATAATAAATGAAATCCGTTTTACATTAATAAAAAAAACTGAATATAACGAAAGGTATAAAAATGTTGTTCAAATAAGTAGTTTATTATTAGAAACAGAAGAAGAAGAAGAAGGAGAAGTACAAGAAGAAACAATATTTTGGGTATATCAGTCGAATAGCGAATTAGGTTTATGGCGATTTTGTTTACAAAATACAGATACTAATGGCATAGATAGATTTTATAAAGGGACTGATTATGTTCAATCTACACTTATTCACTTAGAGTTACAAAATTTTATAAACATAAATTTACAAAATATTCCTACTGTTGTAATGGATATATCAGAAAAAAATAAGGAATGTTTTTGTGATAATTTAACGACAAACTCTAATCCACACTGTTCTACCAAACAATTTGTTGAAACAATAAATGATGAACATAGACGAATTACGCATGAAAGACCATTTAGTGAATTAAATGATTTAGACAGAGATGGATTTTTAGGTTGTGGTAGTGTTCCTAGAGGCACTCCACAGCATGAATTTGATGAATATATGAGTTATTTTTCAAAAGAATTAGAAGCAGAATTTAATTATGAACCAGAAAATCAATTATATGAATATCATTTTAATTTTGAAAACATAATTGATATAAATGGACATATTTATAGTATTAAATTAACCAGAAAAATAGATGAATCTATGGATACACATGAAGTAATTTTATATTTTTTAATAGTTAATTTAAAAAAAATTAATAATATTAGAGTAGTAAGTAAATACTCCCATAATGTAGCAACTATTTGTGGAAAACCATATCATATTTTTCCATTTTTATTAACAACTTCAGCCGCATATATTAACTATCTAGGTTTATATTCTAATTATATTGCGTGTGGAGCTTATATTTGTAAATTATTTGATTATGCTGAAGATGAGTATACACAATGTACTGTTGAAGAAATCCACAACAACCGATGTACAGATATATACTCTTACATAGGACATAGATATGATAATTTATTTCCATTAAATATTGTATTAGCTAATTTAAATAAAAAATGTCCAATACCATCAGCATCAACAAGAACAGAAACTACAAGAACAGCATCATCACGTAGTACTATAGAAACTCCTAGAATAGCAACTATATTTGCTATGTCTCCAAAATTTACAACTGAAGATGACTCCGACCAAGAACCATCTGGTGGAAAACGTAATAAAAAACAAAGAAAAACTAAAAAAAATAAAATAAGAAAAACTAAAAAACTTAAATACACACGTAAAACAAAAAGAAATAAATTTAAAAATACCAAAAAAAAATAATTTTATAATTATTTAATTTTATACATTTTATATTAAATTTTATACATTTTATATTAAAATTTAAATATCATCAGCATCAATCCAGTCGTTTTGGTCTTCATCGCCTTCAATATCTACTGAACTAACAACCTTACCTTCTTGTGCTGCTGCGATTTGCGATTCAATCAATTCTTGATATTCCTGCGCTTTTTCATCCGCAAATTCAATGTTATCAGCTTCACAATGTTCTGATTTAGTCACATTTTTAGTTTCGTAACTAATAAATGGAGCCCAATTTTCAGTAGTAATATTATTTTTTAATTTAATTTTATCGGAATCACTATAAACTTCAATTACATCACAGTTTGCTAATTTTCCCGCCGCTGGTTCTTTTTCCCAGTCACGCAAACCAACAAGAAGCCATGTTCCATTTCCGATAAAATTATCACGTTTTCCACGACCTCTAAATTTACCCCTTATATGACATAACAAGTTACTACCTTCTAATGTAGTTACTTGACAATTTGCGCCTCCATGTACTTTTGTAACTTGCGCATATAATTCTAATTCATTTTCAGAAAGCCTTAATGGCGTTTCTTTTTTAGCAAAACTTTTACGTGCGAAACCTTTAGCTCTATTACCACCTGCTGTGTTCTTGACCATTTTGTTTGATATATCTATCTTTTATTTATATCTTTATATTCATTTCAATTTTTTTTAAAAAAAAAATTATTGAACACTACTATTTCGTAAATTAGGTACAGTTGACTTATGTAAATTATAAATTGTTTTAACTTCGAGAGCAAAAGTATAATCTGCTTTACGAAAATTAAGCAAATTTCCGAGCTGATTTAATACTTTAACTCTAATTTTTGATATATTAACGGGTCCAAAATATTCTCTCTTTTTATAAATAAAATTAGCATTAGTATCATAAGTAACACCATAAGCACCGTTTAGTTTGGCAGTTAATGGAATAATACCCAAAATATTATCGGCCAACATTCCATCTGCTAAAACTCCATAAGTATTACTACTAGTTTGTGAACCTGTATAATCATCCACTGAAAAATATAAATAATCATCAAAATAACTTCTAAAAACGGATTCACCTGTATAAGATTGTTTTCCAAAATACATAATCTCTCTATATCCAGCTATATATGCCATCGTCCCTAAATATTGTTTTCGTGTAAGTTTTGATTTATCATCAATATTAAAATATAAATTATTATCATTAAATGCAGTATAATAAGGATTACATAAAATTTGTGGGTCTTTAAATAATGTATTCATTGAAAAAGTATTTGTGGTATTTGATATAGTAATTACAAAACTTGCTGGATCAAAGGATACAAGAAATCTATTGCCACTTCCTAATGTACTATTAATATATGTTGTTAACGTATCTGGAAAACTAGCATTTTCTATAGTAAAACTTGATACCATTCCATAATATTGATAAGGAACATAATTTCCTTGAGGTAGTGTTACTATACCAGAAAGACCAGTTCCATCTTCTTCTATAAATATTTGATTTGTACCTAAATCAGCGCTAAAAGTATACGTCACATTTGGAATGATTGCTGCTGTTAATGTTAGTTGAATAACATTTGTCCATGGCATAGGTAAATCAAAGACACAATCAGAAGGCTCTGATAATAAAAAATCATTTCTTGCTGCTGTATTAAAAACATAAACACATGTAGTAGTATTATAAGCGTAACCATTAATATTGTGCGGTGGATTTACAGTTTGTTGTAAAGCAGGATGAGTAGATAAGGGATTAATAATTCTTCCAACAGTATCATCTTTACCTTTATTCAAATAGGATGTTATATTTTTATTAATATTTTTAACAATTTCTTTATTTGTTTCAAAATCATGACTTAAACTGATTAATATTATCTTAGCAGATTTGATAAAATCTATTATATCATTTTTATATTTAGTTGTGTAACTAGACTTATCATTTGATATTTCATTAATTATATCTTTCTCTCTATTTTCCAAATCATTAATTGTAAAATTATTGTCTAACTTAAAAAAATTTAACAAATCATCCGTAGCATAATTGTTAATATCTAAATCAAAGTTAGCTTCCATCTAATTATACATTATTTTTATAATTAAATATTAAAACACATAAAATTCTCAAATAAATTATTAAATTTTATATGTTTTAATATTTAAGTAATATATAATGAACGGTGGTAGAAAACTTAGTAAATGGAATTTATTCGTTAAAAAGGTGTATGCTGAGGGTAAATCTAAAAATAAAGATTATGAATTTAAAAATGCGCTAAAAGATGCTAGTGAACGTAAAAGTGAAATGAATAGTATGAAGTTATCATCAAGTAGCTCTAAAAAGACAAAAGGTAAAAGAAAGAGTAGAAGTGCTATGGTTGCCGGTAAAAGCCGCAAGCACAGAAGACATTAAATCAAAATAATATAAAATCAATAAAAATTTTGTATTATTTTCCTAAAATATCGAATAATATAGGCATACTTTTTGATGATAATTTATTTACAAAAGACCAATCATTTTCTTCATCAAAATACTTATTAAAATTTTCAAATAAAACTTGAATAGTACTTCTTTTAGAAGGGTCTGGATGTATGTTTTTAACAAGTTCTTTTATAATTTTTATTATAAAGTGTTGTTTTAGAGAGAAAACTCTTGACATGTTCCCAAAAATATGCAAATAGAGTAGGCTTAAACTATATACATCCCATTTATCATTATTTTTTAAAATATCAAGAATTATATATGTTTTAGACTTATTTATATATTTTTTTAAATATTCTATACATGATAGTTTGTAATTTTCATTATATTTTTCAGAAAAAACAGTTAAAATAGTTAAATTTTTAATATAAACTTCGCATATTTCTTCAATAAATGAGTATGAAATAGTAGAAATATCGTTTCTAATCATATAAAATAAAATATGGACTTCTAATGGTTTATGTGTATAGTCATCTACTTTTTTTATTATATTAGTTATATATAACTCATTTAGCTTAGAAACTTGTAAGCTCAGTTGAAAATTTTGAATTATTGGTTTCTCTCCACAATCTAAATTAAAAACTATATTTTGAGGGGATAAATTAAAAAAACAAATATTATTATCACGTAATTTAATTAAACTTGTCAAAATATATGAAAATGATTCAATAGTATTTAAAATAAATAATTTTGGATTATCAATATTGAATAGAAAATCATTAAATTCAATTAAATTATCATTTTTATAGTTAAAAAGTAGATACTTGGTTTCATAAGCTAAATTAAGTTTTTCAATAACATTATCACTTAACTGATTAATATTAATAAAATCATAATCTTCTATAACAGCATAATAATTAGAATAGTACCTAATTTCTTTCAATATATCGCTAATATTTGCTTCATTAATCGAATAAAAACAGTAATTTATCATTTTCGTTTTATATTTTTTTTTTATCTCATTATCTACATTTTTTTCAGAATTTAAAAAAAAATTTTTATTTATATTTATTTTTTCAATTTTTGTACTTATTTATTTTATTTATTATTTTTTTTTTTTTATTTTTTCTTTTTAATTATTTATTTTTTTTTTTT
>Ga0114973_10000191_pt1 | contig 43353 bp, 50 predicted proteins | sample M_140807_MF_Meta_FD_87025 | JGI IMG/M metagenome (GOLD analysis project Ga0114973, IMG submission 87025) | Freshwater microbial communities from Lake Montjoie, Canada to study carbon cycling - M_140807_MF_MetaG | ecosystem: Environmental > Aquatic > Freshwater > Lake | place: Lake Montjoie... | reverse complement strand
GCTGCTTGTTCAGGACTATATATTGGTTTACATGGCTTGGTTAATTTGTCTACATTATGATGAGCACGTAAATAAAAGTTGACCAAGTTTTGCTGATTTTGGCATGCTGTTTCTGGAGATTGACAAGGCATATTATGATCTTTACAAGATGCACAGTCAGGATTATAAGGTTCCGTATTTTCATATTCACGATTAACATTAATAAATTGTTGAAAATCGTAACCACAATGACCGCAAGGTAGCATATGTGGAATGGCATTGGTAAAATTGATACAGGATTTGATGGTTTCATCATTAGGTTCCGTAGGATAGTTTTGAGCAAATCGATGCAACGTTCTCCATGCTTCAGGTCCAAAGACACGGGGATCAGCAGTGGTTCGTGAGCCACATTGACCCATGGGCCAATCACTTATTGAATCAAGTTTTTTATCACATTCAATAATTAATTGTTCATCAGTTGTATAATGAAATGAACAGCTTTTAGGATTATTTTCAAGATCAGGGGTTGGTTCCATATCTATATATTAACTATTTTTAAAAACTCTGTTTTAAATTTGTTATATAATTTTTCATATTCAGTTAATAATGTTTCAGTATCGATTCTATAGACTGGGTCAGCTCGAATCATTCTTTTTGTCAAGTTCCATATATCTTTATCAACTTGGCCAAATAAAATTGCAAAAACTAGTCCCAAGGAATAAATATCTATTTTTTCAAAAGAAACAACCTTGTCTGGATAAGAATAATCTCGATAATCTAAAATATCTGCCACAATATAATCTAATATTTTTTGATTTTTTATATCAAGAATAAATGTTTCACGAATTTCATGTTCTGGTAATTTTTCAAGACTATTTGGTTCATTTAAAATATAATTAATATCAGGAGGCCAAACAAAATAAACTACATCCCAATCATGATTTTTTTGGAAACTTGTAAACATACTTTTTTTATCAGTTAAAAAGTCATAATCAATTAATTTGGATGTATTGGTATCAATATCATAGACTATATTTGCAGTTTTAATATCCATATGTGCTAATTCAAGTTCATTCATAACTCGTAATCCATAAACAATAGTGCGAAAAGATAAAAATAATAAACGAACGCATTGTTTTGTTGGTGTAAATTTTATATTATTCCAAGATTTACCTCCATATTCATAAATAAATTCAATGTTTGGTTTAAAAGTTATTTTATTGGTTTGTAATATGGAATCCCATTGTTTTCTATTATGCGCAGTCTTTTTACAATAACCAACATAGGGAACTGAATATTTTCCTTGCGGATCCATTTTTTTTCTTTTTTGTTGTAAACCCTGAACAATTTTCACATTTAAATCATTACTTTGGATAGCCATTTTACCAATATATTTTTTCGATGGAATCAAATTACCGGAAGTTTCACATAAAAATGGTGGAGGTTTATAAACATAACCATAAGTTCCAGAACCTAAAAATTTGCTCATATTTATTGAAAACAATTTATTTAATTACTACAACTAAAAATGCAATTATTGTTTAGTTCATCATTTTTTATTACCAATGTGATGTCGACTCTTTCCAAAAAATATTATTTTTATTCTCTATTTTTTGGATTACTCATTATTACATCTTTATTAATTCATTCTCAAGGCACATTGTTCTATAATCTATTAGATAAAGTTGTCATTGCTTGCATTGTCATTACTGGAGGACTTTATACCTATCACAAATTATCAATAAAAAATTTTGCTTTATTATTCTTTATTTTTTCGACATTTTTTGGAACCATTTATTTCTATATTTATGGGTTTTGGACAAAAAGTCTTTGCTTTCATCCAACGTTGGGAAATGATTATCATTATTGGATGCATTTTATTGGCTCTATAGGACATCATTTCATTTGTCTTTTGTAGGTTTAAAGAAATAAATTCCAATAGTTATAAAATGATTCAATATAGAGATTGGCAATTACGATTTTTACAATATGTGGAACAACAACCTCCTGGATCCATTATAAATTTATGTGGAGGTTCTTGGGGAAAATCTTGGTTACAACATGTTAATACGAATCCTAATCTTTTGTATTTTAATGAAAGTTTTGGAAATAATGAAATGGAGCCTGGAAAAAAAATAATAATTATTTCTTTATCTAAAATTCCAAATGTTGATTACGACTATTATGATATTGAAGAGTATGAAAATTACGATGACCTTGTCAACTTGTATTCATCGTCACTGATTAATTATTCGATTGATGCTTATTAATTTTTATAAATTGATTTAAAGATGTAAATTCTTTAAACCAAAGATGACTCCATTGCTGAGTGAATATTTTGATTTATTGGAAAAACATGAAAAGGATTTTAAAAATGAAAATGTGGTGTTATTAATGCAAGTAGGATCCTTTTATGAAGCCTATGAAATTGATGAACCTGTTCGTAGAGGATGTGCAAAAATTATTTCTGATGTGTTACGAATGCATTTGACCAAAAAAAATGGAAACAAGTCCGTGGCTGAAAATAACCCTTGGATGGTGGGTTTTCCAACCTATGTTTTGGGAAAACATTTGGCTCGCCTCAACGATGAAGGATTTACAGTAGCAGTTTATGATCAAAAAGCGGAAAATAAGCAAGAAAGAGAATTAAAAGGAATTTACAATTTTATCATGAGACATGAAAATGAAGATGAAATTATTTCAGCCGTATCGGATCGACGAATTTTTGGTTTATTGATTGAAAAATATAAAAATGGCTCGGGTAGAATTAAAAATTTTCGATACCTTTTATCCTTGGCTTACGTAGATATGACCAATGGTTTTATTGGAGTATCTGAGCAAGACAGTGAAGATTATCATCGAGAAATTCAAAATATATTATTACATTATTCGCCTCCCCAAATTATTATAAAGTTTGAAAACTTTACCGAGGAGGAGCAAAAACAAACCACAATGAACATTGGTCGTAGTTCTAGTTCTCGCGTTGTATTGTGTGATGAAGACATTCCCGTGTCTCAAATTTTAGGTTTATTACATGATCTTTATGAGATTAAAGAAGATCCAATTGTTTATTTAGGGTTAGAAAGACATGTAAGCTTGAGTAAAACCTTGAGTATGGTTTTAAACAATATCAAGAAATTTGATCCAATTTTGGCTACTAAACTTCAAAAACCATCTTTTATGGATAGTCTGGGACAGTATTTGGAATATAATCGTGATGCATTTTTAGAACTAAATATTGCATCCATTTGCGAACGAAGGAGGAGTTATGTTCAAACGAGTAAACAAAAAAGTCTAATGGATATATTAGGACATGGAATGAGTTTATTGGGTAAAAGACGGTTAGAAGGAATCCTTCGAAAACCATTGACCGATTCCAAGGAAATTTTAAAACGCCAAGAAACCATTGAATATTTTCAAAATGAAATGGAAACTTATAAAGATCCTATACGAGTTCCTGATTTAGAATGGATGATGTTAAAATGGAAACGGGAACGATTATCGTATCGATTAACGGGACAATTTTTAATTGCTTTACAAGATATTTATAATGTAACGAGTCAAGTATTTCCTGAATTTTGGGAGAATGATCAATTTAAAAATGTCTTGTTAGAATTGGAACAATGTTTAGATTTTAAAAAAATGTATAGTGAAGATTTGGATTTTATAAAAATTTCTACACCTGAATTAAAAGAATTTGAAAACCAAAAAGAAATTTTACAACAAGCCTTGAATAAAATTGAAGATTCTTACAAGGAATATTTCAAGCTTCAATCTAATGATAATTCTTGGTTTTTAACTTGTTCAGTAAAAAAATGGGAAACCTATCAATATCGTAATCTTAAGAATGAACTTTACGAAATTAACAAAAATAAAAGCACAGTGAAAGTAAGTTTTGAGAATTTGGATAAAATTTCCAATAAACTCCAAAATTTAAATCAAGAAAAATCATCCTTTGTTTTGGCTAGTTTTCGTTCTATTTCTAGAGAAATTTTGGAAAAACGTGAAAAGGATTTGAGTATCTTGATTCAAAAAATAGGAGAAATGGATTGTTTTGTGACTTTGGCTAGATTTTTTTCAAAACATTTTTATACAAAACCTATTTTAATTGAAAACACCACATCGACAATTACAGTTGAAGAATTAAGACATCCTATTCATGAATATATTGAAAAAGACCAATTATTTGTTCCTTATTCTTTTACGATTGGAGGAGATTCTCAACCATTAGGAATGTTATTGTATGGAATGAATAGTTCAGGAAAAAGTACCTTGCTAAAAAGTTTGGGAATGGCTATTTGGATGGCTCAATGCGGACTGTATGTTCCTGTTAAAAATTTAGAATGGACTTGTTTATCTAGTTTATTTACAAAAATTGGATCGTATGATAATTTATTTTGCGGTCATTCAACATTTGTAGCTGAAATGAGTGAGCTTAATTATATTTTGAGAAAGAGTAATGAAAAATCACTAGTCTTGTGTGATGAATTAACGTCAGGAACTGAGACACGATCAGCAACAGGTATTGTAGCCTCTACTCTATGTCATTTAGTAGAAAAAACTATTCTATTTCTTTTTACCACTCATTTACATACTGTAGCAGCTATTCCTGAAATTAAAGAGAATCAAAAAATACGAATTTGTCATTTTAAAGTTTGTTCTGAAAACCAACCATCCTATTTGATTGATGACATTAAAATCCGTTATGATAGAGAACTGAATGATGGTTCTGGTAATGATTTATATGGTATAGAAATTGCAAGAGCTTTAGGAATGTCGGATAATTTTATTACAAAAGCATTTGAATACAGAGAACGTGTTGAATTATTTGTTCATGATTCTAAACAAGAATATAAAGTGTCAAGATATAATAAAAATGTAATTATGCAACATTGTCAAATTTGTGAAAGCAAGATAAATTTACAAAGTCATCATATAACTCCTCAAGCAGTCTTTGAAAAAAATCCTACTTTTCATTCCAAAAATGGGAAATACAACATTCTTGTTGTTTGTGAAAAATGTCATGATGAAATTCACACAAAAAGTAAATAAAAATTTATTTTAGATAATATAGATAATGGAAGACATTTCTCAATACATTCATATTCCCCAACCTGTTCAAATTCCTACGGTTTCTCCGAATCCAACCCCTACTCCTGAACCTACACCCACTCCAACTCCTGGTCCTACACCATTAATTGTTCCACAAAATCCTGTAAATATTAGTAATCCTGTTGATGGCATATTACCGGTAACCATTCAACAAAACGAATATTACAGTTTTAGTTATCCTTCTCCAATTGTATATAGTGTAAATCCTCCAGAAACTCCAACTACTTACAATACAAATTCATCAAATCCCTATGTGCTTGTATCCAACACTCAAACTCAAATTTAAAAAGTTGAAATTTATTTTCTATTTTAGAACGAAAAATAGAAATTATTCATGAATCTTTACGTTGGAATATTATGTACATTTAGTCAATTAAAATATGGAATTTCCAAAACTGGAAAATCAATTTATAAATGTCAACCTTTGGATACATCTTTGGGACCAATTCGTATTGTATATGGTGGAAAACAAAAAGGAAAGATTGTTATTGTTTTTAAAATGGATCCTGAAAAATTCAAGGAAGAAATGCCACTCGGAGAATTATATCATGTCATTGGTCTTGCCAACAAGGAAAACCTTGTATCTACATTTTTATATCATTTCAATGTCGTTCGAAAAAACTTTAAAGAATGTGAACCAAATGAATCAATGGAATCAAAAATTTCAAGAAAAGATTTTACAAAATTATCTATTTTTTCTATTGACCCTAAAGGTTGCCAAGATATTGATGATGCCTTTTCTTTTCAACGGTCAAATAACCAAGTAATTGTTGGAGTTCATATTGCTCAACCCATTTATTGGCTAACAAAAGAAGCTATACTAGAACGCGTTGAGCATGCATTTTCTAGTTTATATATTGACAAAAGTGCTCCTATTCCTTTATGGTCTCCAGAAATACAAGAAAAGTCTTCTTTACTCAAAGATGTAAAAAGACCTGCCTATTCAATATTTTTCAGCTATCTACATGACGAATGTATATCGATTGAAACATTTCCTTCTTTTATTATAAATTCTTGTCCAACGCATTATGATGATACAGACAATTTACAAGTAAAAGAGTTTTTACAATGGACACGACAACTTTTAAAAAAAGAAATAGATACACATGAATTGGTAAGCCATTGGATGATGGAAACAAATCAATATATTGGATCTAATTATTGTGTTCCGTATAGAGTTCAAACTTTATCCCAAACAAATAAAAATTTGGACCTTGATCCTGAAATTAAAGAAATATTCCAACATTATACCATGGAGAAAGCTTTTTATTCTTTGGATCAAAACTATCATGCTTCTTTAGATCGTAAGAAATATACTCATTTTACTTCCCCTATTCGTAGAATTTTAGATTGTTTAATTCATTGGCAAATCACTTATGGAGAATCTTTGGTTTTTAATTTGGAAAAAATAAACCAAAAAGATCAGGCTACCAAAAAATTTCATCGAGCAATCGAATTATGTCATAAAATTGAAAATATTCAACCAGGCCAAATAATGGGATATTTGTATGAAAAAATTTCTAGAGGAACATGGAGAGTATATTTTCCCGAGTTGGGTTTTTTAAAAGTAAAAGTTATAGATCAACGTTTAGAACACTTGATAGATCCAGAAAAGGAGAAAAATTTTCAAATAGGAATCCCTTGCCAATTTTCTTTAAATAAAAAAGATGGATTTTTACCGCTTGAGAAAATAATTATAACTCCTTTATTTAAAATTTGTCACAATGATTCCAAAAGTTGTATATCAAACCTGGAAAACAAAACAACTGCCTAAACAATATGAAATTATTCTTGATCATAATAAAAGTTTAAATCCGGAATACCAATTTATTTTATTGGATGATGATGATTTGGTCAAATTTTTCAATACACAAGATCCATTATTAAAAAATGCTTTTTTTAAAATTAATCCAAAGTATGGTGCGTCTAGAGCGGATTTGTTTCGTTATGTAATTATTTACTTGCATGGAGGAATTTATCTAGATGTAAAAATAAAGTGCATTCAACCTTTTAGAGAATGGATAATAAATACAGACCAAGGAATTTTATCTTATTGGGAAAATTTGTATTACCAAAAAGAAGCGTTACAAAATTTAAAAGGTGAACTACAAAATTGGCACATAATTTTTGAAAAAAACCATTTATTTTTAAAAAAAGTAATAGAACATGTTTGTCAAGAAATTTCAAAGGTGACCGACTCTACATTTTTGGTTGGTAAACAAGCTGTCTTACAATATACAGGACCGTTGATTTACACTCAAACAATTGAAAATTTATTGTGGGAAAATATAAGTAATCCGGTTCGATTTATAAATTCAGCTCTTGTGTTTGATTATGGATCTTCTTTTTTTGGATTAGACCCTATATTACATTATTCAATGTGTAAAGAACCTTTATTTTTATTGTAAAATTAATTTAGTTGTAAAATTAATTGACGATTGTTTCCACTAGCGGGAACAATTAATTTTGAACCATTGTTGGATGTATATACACTAGGAACATTATCATAATCGCGTTTATAAACATTGGTATTAAAAGTTGTGGTAACAATATTTTTATCTAAATTTCTAACGGAAGATACATTAACTGTAACAGTGTTACGAATCAAGTCACTGGTGGGTTCTTCATCGATGGAATTAACATCGAAAAAGATACGATACGCTCTATTACGTGTATCGTATGCTGTTACTATAGCATTTCCTACGAATCCTTTGACGTTACCAACTGTTTCTCCAGTGGTTGTAAAGCTATTTAAAAAGTCTAATTTGCTGAATTGCAAATTCAAGGTGTTGGAATTGTTATTACAAGAACAAGTCATAATCTATTTTATAGTCAATATTTTATGGTGCTTCTTTTTTTTCAATCATTAATTTTTTAAGTGATTCCAAGTTTTGTTTAAATTCCTTGTTTAATTCCTTTGTAGATGGAGACTTATCAGCATCTTTAACAAATTTTTTTTCTTTTGGTGTAAGCTTTTTATTTTCAGAAACCTTTTTCGAAATTCTTTTTAACTCGACCAGTTTTTTTTCAATATCTTCATGTTCTTTTTTCTTTGTTTCTACTAATTTGTAATCTTCAGTAGTCATATTTTTAATGGTTAAAAAAATTAAAACAAGAACTATAACAATTACAATTAATATTGCAAAAATACAAATTTCCCGAATAGCCATTTTTTTATTAAAGAAGAAAAAAAAAAGCTAAAAATGGAAAAACTAGTTATTGATTTTAGAGAAAAAGCAATTATAGAAGAATTAAAAAAACTATCTGTGACTCATGATACTGAAAATTTAGTGTTGGGTGACATGTTTTGTTATTTTCCCAACAATTTTCAAATATGTATAGAAAGAAAAACATGGCAGGATCTTTGGGCTTCAATCATTGATGGACGTTATAGGGAACAACGATCAAGAATTTTAGAATGGATTAATGACCATCATAAAGTAATTTATATTTTGGAAGGAAATCTTCAAGAAAACAAAGATACTTGCTTACGAACAATATTAAGATTGTCAATTATTTATGATATTACAGTATATCAAACTAAAAATGTTCAAGACACTGCTTTATTTTTAAAATGGTTTCATGATCAAAAGACAATGTTTGAAAAAACGGATCCTTTACAATGTCAAATTACCCAATTAAGCGATTCTATGGTTAAACATTTAAAAAAAAAAAAGATGTCCAACAACCTAGATATTTTTTATTAGCTGTATTACAATCGATAACAGGAATTTCTTATGATATTGCTCAACAAATTGTCCCTACAGAAAGTGAAAATATAAAACAATTTATGGAATGGATTGAAAAATCTGGAATCGCAGTATTATCAGATAAACTATTACAAACAAAAAATGGAAAAAGTAGAAAATTAGGGCTAGAAAAGGCTAAACGTATTTGTGACATGTTTGGAATCTCTTTTTAATTTTTCATAGGCTTGACTGAGCTCAATGCACTTCTTTCAGCATCGGTCAGTTTATTGGGGTTCTTATTCCTCGCATTCGAAGCCAAGTTACGCTGGTTGTGGGATAGAGTAGCAGCCAAAGTAGCCGACAACATCCGCTTGGCTCCAGCCGAAACTACAGGGCGTTGGGGAGCGGTCTGAGTAATCTGTGGATTCATAATTTCTGTAAAAATGGGAAAAAAATAAAGATTAAAAATTGTTCCAGTTTTTCTTGAATGTTTTTCAAAAAATTTACAGAAAAAAATATATTTTTTCAATTTTTTAGAATCAATTCAAACCAAGAAATTTATTTTCAAAAAAATTTTTAAAAAATATTTGCTGATAGTAGATAGTCATGCATCAAACTGTAAATTGCAATACTTGTGAACGTCGTCGTTGCGGATGCCGTATCCCCTACCCAATTCCTTTCCCTGCTAGAAACCCATGCCTCAGTACCTGTGGTTGCTATGGTTACTGGTCTCTTGCTCAATAAAGAATTTGTTTTCAAAAAAATAAATTCTAGGTATAGCTTCTTTTATTTGCTACATAAATAATCAAAATCTGCATTACAGATATTACACATAAAATCTGGAGCACATATACCGCATGATTGCCCTTCTGGACATGTTTGATCTTTAAAAGGAATGTTTTTAAGAATCTCGGGATCTTGACAAAAACAATAATTTTTAGGGGTAGGAACATAGTTATAAGGAGCCAAAGCGGGTATTTTAAAAGCCGGATATGCACCAGTAATATTATTATAGCATGTAGGATTGGAATTAGGCATTTTTTATTTTAGGCAAGTTTGTTTTTGATCAACTCGAAAATTCGGTTTTTAAACAAATAAATCTTTGCGTTACAAAAATGAAAACATCTCAACAAAATAATAAGCACTCCTGCAAAATAAGGTTGTAATATATTTTTATACAATATCATTAAATAAATAATACAGTTGATAAAACTATAAATAACAATGAAAGAAGAAAACCTTACATTTGCAAAAATTAATAAAATTAAAAATGTTTTATGGGTAATGGAAATAGAATTCAGTTTTATAAAATTAAAATCTGGATAGGTTAGACCAAATTGATAAATTTCTTGAAATAGAAAAAAACAACTAGTTTTCCAAAAAGATTCCGTCGTTAACAAAAAAATGATATAAAACCAAATTTCAAGTGCCGATTTTTCTATTTGAAGCGTATTTGATTTCAAACTAATTGAAAAATTTTCATTTTTTGGTAATAAAGGTTGGAGATGTTTGGCAAATAGCCATGAAGATAAAATTGTCATTTTAATTGGAATTGAAATTGTTAAAAAAATAAAATCATTTTTTAACAATTTCAATTCCAAAGCCTAGTCGTTTTTCATCCATATAAATTTATTGACAATGCTTGTATATCCAATAATTATTTTACAAACTTTTTCAGATACATTATCACAACTATAATCTGGAATAAAGCTTTTATCATTTATTGGATGGTCTAATACAATTTTTAATACTTTTTCTAAAATGCTCCATTGTAGACTACCAATTGTAATTGTTCCCGCTTCAATTCCTTCTGGTTTTTCCGTAGAAGTTCTTAACATGATTCCCTTGAATCGTAATATATCAGTTTCTTCCGTCAAAGTTCCGCTATCTGAAATTACACATAAGGAATTCATTTGTAAATGACAAAAATCAATGATTCCTATGGGGTCAGATAGTATAATATTGTGATTTAATATAATTTCTTGATGTTGAATCATATTCCTTGTTCTAGGATGTGCAGGAAAAAATATAGGATAATTATATGTAACCGCCAATTTGTTTAATGAATCAATCATATATGAAAAATTATTAGAATTCATAACATTTTCTTCTCGATGACAACTCCATACAAAATATTTTTGAGGATGTAAATTATATTTTGTTAACGCTTCACTATCTAAAATCCTGTCTTTTATACTATTCAATACTTCTCTCATTGGAGACCCTACCACAAATGTATACTGTGTTGGACAATTTTCATGTAAAAGATTTTTTCTAGCATGTTCGGTATAACAAATATTTACATCAGCTAAATGATCGACTAATTTTCGATTAATTTCTTCTGGCAAGTTTATATCAAAGCATCTATGACCAGCTTCAAAGTGAAAAATTGGAATTTTTAATCTTTTTGCACTATAAACACTTAAACAACTATTAGTATCACCATCCACTAGTATCGCATCTGGTTTTTGAGCACTAAAAATTTCATAGGTTTTTGCAATAATATCACCAATTGATCTACCAAGATTATCTCTACTACAATCTAAATATATTTCTGGTAATTTAATTGATAAATCTCTAAAAAATATTTCATTTAAATTATAATCATAATTTTGCCCTGTATGAATTAAAGTCACATCAAATAATTCTCTTGCTTTTCGAATAATGGCTGATAATCTAATAATTTCTGGTCTAGTTCCTACGATTATAAACAATTTCATACTATAAATAATAAATAATTTTATTATTTTATAGAATGACAATTTACATTATTGGAGAACACAGTTTTTTAGCTAAACATGTATATTTGTTACTTAAAAAACAATATCTATCCGTATTACTATTTTCTCATGATAATATTGAAAAATTGCCTAGTATTCATGAAGAGGACATTATGATTAATTTTTGTGGTGTGAACAGGGCAGATAATGAAAACGATTATTATAAAGGTAATTTTTTATTTACAACCAATCTTTTACAGAAAATAACAAAAAAGTGTTATTTTATGCATATTTCTTCATTCATGGTTTATGGATTCAAGGATAGAAATAATTTGCCAAACTATCAAAAGTGGTTTATAGAATCAAAATTAAAATTGGAAAAACACTTGATGGATAATTATCCTATTCATAACCTCTGTATTATTAGACCCTCTAATATATTTGGATATGATTGTGTGCCATATTATAATAATTTATTATCGACTCTTGTTTACGAAAAAATACAAAATTATCAAAAAATATTCAAAATAAATACAAATTGTTACAGAAACTTTTTATCTATTAAAGGGTTTTCAGAAAATTTGTTTGAATTTATTAAACAAAAAAAGAATGGAACATGGAATTTTATATCAAATAATACTGTAAGCCTAGGTCAAGCAATAAAAGTGGTATATAAAAATATTGTTCCTTCCTATATCGAATTACAAAATGGAGATGTTGATTTAATAAATATTGATAATCCATTCCTACAAGGCGAGAATCATGTTATACAAGAGGATTTTGAATTCAATTTACAACAACTCGAATCAGATATGAGAATTTATATTGATTTAACAACGCTTACCAAAATCCAAAGTTTATCCTTTTTAACACAAGCTAGAGGAGATATGGTAGAAATTAGTAGTCTTTACTCGAAACGATTATATAAAATTACTCTTAATCAAAATGCAGTGCGTGGAAATCATTATCATTTAGAACAATTGGAAGAATTTTATATAAATAAAGGACCAGTCACCTTTTTATTAGCATTTTCAAAATACCCACATATCATTACAAGGTATAAAAGTTATAGTAATGATTTGATTATGGTTCCTCCCGATATAATACATACTTTGGTAAATGATTATATTGATAATATACCAGAAATTATTGTAACATCAACACAGGAATTTATTAAAGATAGCATACCGGATACGGTTTATATTAATATTATTTAAAATTGGTTTTTCTTTAATGTCAAACCAGTAAAAAAAATTATAAAATAATTCTTTTTATAAAAAAATCATGATTTTACCTTCATTCATAATTGGATTGATTGTATTTATAGTTTCAATCCCATTTATAATATACTTTTGGAAATTCCAAAATATTGCAGGTCTTATAGGGTTTTCTTGTTTTTGTCTTGTAGGTTTGGTATTATGGATAATTGGAATTTCCATTAAAGGAAAGAAAATACATAAAGATGGAATTGATAGTCTTTCTCAAACACCATTCTTAAATACGGATAATCGAAAGTTAATTTTAAAACTCAAATATCAAGTTGAGAATAAAAATAAATCATTATATATTCATCATATCATTGACAATCATAGTATAAATGATAATACTATTTCTATCGTCATGACTGCTCATAACCGTAGTAAACAAGTTTATTTTGCACTACAAACTATATCTAAAAGCTCATTTAAAGATGTTCATATAGTTCTTGTTGATGATTCAACTTTCGACCCTATCGATTTAAATATTATTAATAATTTTCAATTTTATATTGATTTAATCCAAATTAATCGTCAATATAAAAATTGGAAAAATCCATGTGTTAATTACAACATTGGATTTCAATATGTTAAAGGTTCTAAAGTAGTCATTCAAAACTCGGAAGTATGCCATGTTGGAGATGTTCTTTCTTTAATTGAAAAAATTGTAACTGATAACAATTACTATGTATTTGATGTAAAAGCTAGTTTAAATTTTGAAACAAATGATTTAATTTACAATGAAGATTTATCCAACACGACTATTTATCAAAAAGAAAATTTATTCAACTTGTGGTATCAATCTGCAAGCAATAATAGAAATTATCATTTCTTGACTGCATGTACAATGGAAACTTTTAAAAGAATAGATGGGTTTAGTTATGACTATAGTATGGGAATTAATTATGATGATGATGATTTAGTTTTGAAAATAAAATCCCTAAATATACCAATTATCAATATATTTCAAAACGAATATAATGTTGGAGGTATTCATTTATATCATGGTTCATCTGGTATGAATACCGATATTGATTCTAATGAACAATTATTTAATCATAAAATGAATATTTACAACGAAACAGCTAATTATATTGATTTATTGAATTCTTAATAATTAGCTAATTTATTAAATATTATATATATATAGAGTTATGATTGTTGATAAAAAAATTCTATTGTTTGGAGGTTCTGGTTCATTGGGTAGAAAATTCATAGATCGATATATTATGAATAATAAAATTACAAATTATTCAAGGGATGAATGTAAGCATTGGAAAATGAGCTTACATTATAAAACCCCTAATTTGAGATTTATTATTGGAGATATACGAGATTTTAATAGTGTAGAAAATGCCATACTAAGAGATCAACCCAATATTATTATTATTATGGCTGCCTTAAAACACATTGATCGTTGTGAATATGCAATACATGAATGTTTGCAAACAAATTGTATGGGTCCTATTAATGTTCTTGACGTCATTGAAAAAAACAATGACCGTTTACATAGTCTTGAATGTACTGTGATGGTTAGCACAGATAAAGCATGTGAACCTACCAATGTTTATGGAATGGCGAAAGCTATTGCAGAAAGTTCGATAGTAGAAAAATCATTATTTATACCGAATCGTAAATTTGTAAACATAAGATATGGCAATGTTTTAAATTCAAGAGGAAGCATCATACCGACGTTGCATCAAAAAGGTTTAGATGATGATGTTAAAGAATTTACAATCACGCACGAAGAAATGACTCGTTTTGTCATGACATTAGAACAAAGTGTAGATTTAATTGAATATTCTATATTATATGGAGAATCTGGAGACACTATTATTCCCAAATTAATTTCATTAAAATTAATTGATTTAATGGAAATATTTTCTGAAAAATATAATAAACCTATTAGAATCACAGGAATGCGACCTGGAGAAAAAATGCTAGAATCACTCATCAGTGAAACTCAAGCTATGAGATTGGAAAAAAAAGAATCTGGTTATATGCATATCAAACCAACTTATAAAAATACAATCATAAATGAGGACGTGTATAATTATAATAGCAAAACAAATCCATTAACTAAAGAGGAGTTATACAAACACTTGATTGATTTAAACTTGTTAAATCCAAATTAAATTTAGATTAAATTTAGATTAAAAATAAATGGTTCATTCTAAAGCAATGAATTTAATTTAAATAATAAATATTTTTGTATATTTTTAAAATATTCCATTTTTAATAAAACCATGAAAACAACTTTTCCTTTCTTTGTTCTTTTTCTTTTCTTTGAATGCTCCAAAGCATTTGTTCCTACCAATTTTTTGTTACCCAAGATTCCCAAACAAAATTTAAAAGTGAGTCCTGTCATGGATGTTTTTGAAATCAATGCCAAAAAATTAATTCAAAACAGTGATAAAATTGAGGCAGAAAGTATGGGTTCTTTACTTGCAAAGATTGAAAATGAAGAAATTCAGGAAATTATTTTTTCACAAGACTTGACCATGGTGGTCACTCTTGATGATGATGAATCTATCCATAAAACAATTATACATCCCGTAATTTCTACAGAAATAGTAAAGGAGGCCAAAAATCATCACGCTGAAATCATGTTTTTACCTATCGAAAAACCATTCAATTGGTTTAATGTATTGTTTTATGTTCCTTTTGGAATTTATGCTTATAGTTTTCTTAGAAATTTTTTAGGATTGAATCGACCAAATCCTCTAAATCCCATGGGAGGAAATGGTGGATTTGGAGCCCCCAATTTAAATTACTTGGGCGAAAAACCTACCATTACGTTGAAAGATTGGGCTGGATCTCCAGAAATTTTTGAAGAATGTACAGAAATTGTTTCCTATCTTAAAAACAGCACGAATTATAAAAATGTGGGAGCACGTATCCCTAAAGGTATTTTATTAGAAGGACCTCCTGGTACTGGAAAAACTTTACTTGCCAAGGCAATTGCTGGCGAAGCAAAAGCCACCTTTTTAGCAGTAACGGGTTCCGAGTTTGTCGAATTATTCGTTGGGATGGGAGCTTCTAGAGTTCGTAAATTATTTCAAGAAGCTCGCCGTAAAAAACCAACCATTATATTTATTGATGAGATTGATGCTTTGGGTAAATCTAGAAATTCGGCTTCTGGGTTTGGAGGTAATGATGAACGCGAACAAACTCTAAATCAGTTATTGGCTGAAATGGATGGATTTTACGGAACGGAAGAAATTTTGGTAATTGGAGCTACCAATCGTAAAGACACTTTAGACTCTGCATTATTACGCCCAGGAAGATTTGACCGTATTGTAACAGTTCCGTTACCTGATGCAAATAGTCGTCGTGCTATTCTACAAGTTCATGCTAAAAATCTACCGATATCTGCTACAATTGATTGGGAAAACATTGTATCATTAACTGCCGGATATTCTGGAGCTCAATTAAAAAATTTACTAAATGAAGCCGCCATTTTAGTAGCCAGGTTAGGAATGAAAGAAATTACTTCTGATTTTGTATTTCAAGCTCTTGAAAAATTAATGGTTGGAGTTATCAAAAGAAATGAAACTCGTGATGAAAACACCTTGGAAAGAGTAGCCATTCACGAAATTGGTCATACTTTGGCTGTTTTAGATTCCCCCGATATTTTTGATTTTGAAAAAGTCACCATTCAAGCTACCTATAATGGAGCTGGAGGTTACACCATTTTTAGAGAAAAAGAAGCACTCATGGAAGGAGGTATGTATACCAAAGATATTCTTATGCGTCGATTAATGGTTGCTCTTGGTGGAAAAGCAGCAGAAACTATCTATTATGGAAAAGATAATGTGTCTTTAGGAGCATCTCAAGATTTAAAACAAGCCAATGAATTAGCCAAAAAGATGATTCAAGATTTTGGATTTGGACAAGAATTGGAAGTTTATTCCAAATTACCATCTGAATCTGGATTTACATCTTCAAGCTCAGAATACACTGCTTCCAAAGTAGATCAAGAAATTGCCACCTTGGTAAATATAGCCTACCATAATGTAACTAGACTTTTAGAAAGTAAGCGAAACGAAATGGAAAGTATGAAATCCAAATTGTTATCCTCCGAGACTAGATATTTAACGATTCAAGATTTGTAAATTAATTTTTTTTAACAGTCGATTGAATTAATCGCAAGCCATGATATCCAATAGCTGCAAAACCTAAAGCAATTAACAATGCAAATATAATGTGTGGAGATTTAGTCTTTTGAATTCCACACCACAAAAGTAAACCACTAATAATAATTACGTGCCATAATAACCAGCCCAATACATTATTATTGTGCTCACGAATCATTTTTAAAGTAAATAATACAATTACCAAAATTCCCAAAGCAAGTAAAATATAGTAAACAAAGTCTTGAGGAGGTTGTGTTATTCCTACATAGATTAGAAAAGGTCCAAAAATAAAAATATGAAACAATTGTATTAATAATTCTGATATTTTAATCATTTTTATTCTTTTGATTAAAATATTATTTTCCAGATTTTCATTATTTCTTTCTTTAGTCAATTTAAACAATAGTCTTTAAAAGTTCCAAGCTTGCGTAAAAAAATTAAAAAAGATTATCCATCTTGCTAGGCAAATGGCGGAAAGGCACGTCATAAAAATCCTTGAGGCTGTCATGAGTGCGACCGTCCCTCCGCGCCAGTAGGCTAATTGCCATTCCTTTACGTCCAAAGCGTCCAGCCCGTCCGACTCGATGGATGAAAGAAGCGTGATCGCTAGGATAGTCGTAGTTGATGACCAAAGAGACATGCTGGACGTCGATTCCACGAGCCAGTGCATCCGTTGTCACAAGGATTCCGCTCCTGCCATCCTTGAAAGATGATAGCGCAGACTCCTTTTCAGAGGGAGAAAGGTCCGAGTGAACATCAACGGCCGAGAACCGACGGTCCCTCAAGGTTTGGGCTACACGCTGGACCGTCTCTTTCTTGTTACAAAACACGATAATGACCTCGCCATGAAGCGAGTCGCAGATATCCGTGGTCGAGTCCATCTTGTCGTCTTCGTCCAGCTCCACGTAGTATTGCTTGATACCTCTTAGGACCACGTCCTTACGGCGAAGAAGAAGTTCAGCAGGATCCGTCATGAATTCCTTGGCTATCTCGACGTTCTTGGCAGTCAACGTAGCGCTAAATACTCCAAACTGGGTGCCTTCGGGGATTTCCTTGAGAATTTTCTGCATGGTATCCAGGAAACCCCTTTCGTTGAGGAGCTTGTCGGCCTCGTCGAGGATACAGATTTTGAGATTGTCGAGGTTCAAGACCTTGGTCCTCACGAGTTGCTCGATACGTCCAGGGGTGCCAACGACGAGATGGGGATTAGTCCTGAGGTCCTCCTTGTCCATTCCTGGATGACGACCACCGACGAAACAAGCCGTCTTAAAACCGTCCATAAACTGACCCAACGACTTGGCTTCAGCAGTGGTTTGGAGCGCCAGCTCGTGCGAGTCGGCGATGATCACAGCTTGGACGTGAGGCTTGGTAGGATCAACCTTGGAGAGACATCCTAGAAGGAAAGAGCAAGTCTTGCCAGTGCCCGACTGAGCTTGAGCGATAACGTCCCTGCCTTCGAGGAGTATGGGGATGACAGACTCTTGAATCTCGGTAGGCTTTTCATAGCCCTTGGAGGCCAGTCCACGCATAAGGGCTTCGGAGATGTCCATGTGGGCAAAGTTGTCATTAGATTGGTTCATGATTTTTTTTGGTTGGGGTCCTGAGGTTTGTTTTAAAATCTGGTTTTTAAAGGTTTGGTTAATGTCTTGGGGTCTTGAAGTTGAAAGTTACTTTTTGGACAGAAAAAATAAAAAAACATCATTTTTTAATGTAAAAATTTAGACGATAAAATTCAATTAATTTTAAATAATTAAATTTTTTATAAGTGAATCGAAATTTGAATGCAATTTTTTTTTTACCAAAAATTATTAAAAAAAAATGACGTACGAAAATCATCATGGCAATGAACGTGCTTATCTTCGCGATATTATTTTAGGAATCAATGATGGTTTAATTTCCACATTTTTACTAACGATTGGAGTTTATGCTAGTGGACTCTCGTTAGATTCTATATTGTTAACCATTATCAGTGGAGCTCTTAGTGGAATGATTTCCATGGGATTGGGAGAATATTTGGCTACCAAGTCTCAAAAAGAGGTTACCGATGCTGAAATTCAAAAAGAAAAAAATCATATTGAAGAACATTTAGATATAGAGTTGAAACAGGTGCAAGATTTTTTAGAACAAGAGTTGGAAATAAAAAATCAATCTCTTATTCAAAGTTTTGTCCATGAAATGGAATTCAACAGTGCAGGTTTATTAAACTTGATGAAAAAAATTGAATTTGGATTGTGCGAGGAGGAAAATAGAAATCCATGGATTGCCATGTTTGTATCAGGAGGTCTTTTTTTTACAGGAGCACTTCCAACAATAATTTCTTTTAGTGTAACCAAAAATATTGACACTGCATTCTATCTATCTATAGGTTTAAATACTTTGGCTCTATTTGTTGTAGGTTTTGGAAAAACTTTAATGACGAAAACAAACCAATGGATGAGTGGTTTTGAAAATATGATTTTTGCAGCAATTGGAGCTGTAATTTCTTATACCATTGGATTTGTTTTTTCAAAATATCTTATTTAAAAATATTTGTATAAAACAAAATGAATAATGATAAATATTTAAAACCGGTTTATGGATGGGCAATGGATTTTGCAGGAACAAGATACAAGCGTCAAAAAAATATTCAGTTTCATTCCGCTTACAGAACACAAAACCAAGAACCTTTTCCTCCAGTTTTTCAAACGGATGGTCGTTATGTAGCGGATTCTCCTTATTATTTATTAGGACCACAACCAAGCCCTGCAAACTGTCCATTTTATAATTATACATTACCGGATACCTATCCTGAAGTACCATCTCCTATGATAAATCCAAAAGCCTATTGGTATTTGCCTTATAGCACATTTGATTGGCCGGATTATAATCAAAGCTCGACAGTAAAAGTACAAAAACCAGGAAATTAATTTTTTTTTCCGGTTTAATAAAAAAATGGGACCGATGGCTGCTTTTATACCTGCGGCAACTGCTTTAGCTCCTACTTTATTAAGCTTTGCTAGAGATCCAAAAAATTTAGAATTTATTAAAAGTATGTCTGGTGGTATGGGTCATGACTCCTCCAAATTCGAAACCCAAATTAGAAATGCAATCGTCAAGCACCAACAAGTGCTCAAAAACTTGATTCAAAATATAAAAGCGTTGAAACAACATGAACAAAAGTTGAAAAAAATTACCATTAAACTTAAAAAAGGTCAAAGTCTGGATAGTGCAGAAATTGCCTTTTTAGAAGCTGTATCATAATTATTTTCTTGCAAATTAATTGTTAAAAAAATTTAAAATTTTCTTTTAAAAAAAAATGGCACGAAAAAAAGGAAATCTAGTTTTTTTAAAAATCTTTAATTGTATATTTTGGATCACTGTTGGAATTGTTTTAATAGTTTATGGTTCTAAAATTTCAGGAGGATATACCGTTCCTGTTCAAGGAATTGTAACTAATTTGAAAGCTACCAGATCAATTTGTACTGGAGCACGCAAAAAAAGCATTTGTAAATCTCCCTATTATGAATATCCAGGGCAATTCAAGGCTACAGTTCATTTTCCTTATACAGGAGTAGCTTCCTCTGGACAGGCAATGCCTACCGACACTAAAGATTTAGTGAAAAGTTATAACACTAGTCTTTCAGCAAATCTAAATATTCCTAATACAATGTATTTACAAAATTATGGTAAAAATTTTACGTATGGATTGGATCAAACTGTGACGATATATACCAATTCCAAGGGTAAAAAAGCTTTTCAAAATAAAAAAACAAAGGGAGCATCCATTTCGTGTTTAATCTTTGGAATTTTATTTCTACTTTTTGGTTTGTATTGTATTCGATTTTTATTCAAATAAACGCGATATCATTTTTAAAATTTTTCAATTTTAGAAATTAACTTCTTTTAAAAAAAATGTTTTATTGGTTATTTTTGGCTTTTTGGATCTCTACAGTACATTCTTTTAACCTAGATGAATTACAAACTGGAGTATGGCTATGTGGAGCGGCTTATTGTAAAAAACAAGATTATCCAACCATGAAAATTGCTGGATTGGGTTTTGGATTTGTATATAATCAAACTCTTTATAATAAAAAGACGGATATTCAAGGTTATATTGGATATCTTCCTACTACAAAATCTATTTATACCGTCATTCGTGGGTCATCTTCTACCTTAAATTGGTTAGATGATTTTGAAATAAGACTTGTTCCTTACAAAACATTTCCAGAATGTAATTGTAAAGTTCATCATGGATTCTATGAAACTACACTTGAATTAAGAAATCAAGTAATTAATACGGTCCAAAATTTGAAATTAGAATTTCCAGATTATACAGTTATTGTAACTGGACATTCTTTAGGTGCAGCGATTAGTCAATTTTTAGGTCTAGAATTAACCAAAGTTGGAATCTATGCCACAGTTTATAACTATGGACAACCTCGTCTTGGAGACCTTAATTTTGCGGTTTTTGTGGATGGCATTTTGAAACAAAAACTTTTTAGAATGACCCACTATAAAGATTGGGTCCCCCATGCTCCTCCTCGACTTTTGGATTATCACCATTCTTGTTTAGAAATTTATGAGGATCAATACCAAAATATTAGACCATGCTTGTTCAGCTGTGAAGATCCAACATGCTCCAATAGATTTCCAATCAAAGAAACGAATGGACATGATCACGAAATTTATTTGAACCATTCACTACATTGCATAACATCAATCTTGAGATAAAATTTGATTATCGAGTCTTTTTTTTTTAATCAAAAAAAAAATGTATCACACAATCATTATGGGAGCTGGTTTTTCGGGATTATGTTTAGCTTCGCAATTATTAAAAAAAGGATTTAAAAATATTCTAATTTTGGAGAAGGAATCAAGTATAGGAGGAACATGGTTTAATAATAATTATCCTGGAGCAGAATGTGATATAGAATCGCATCTGTATTCTTATTCTTTTTTTCCAAACCCTAATTGGACTCAAGTATATTCCAAAAGAGAGGAAATTTATGAATACCTGTCAAGTTTTTGTAAACATTTCAAATTATATCCAAAAATTCGTTTCAATTCAAAAATAATAAAAGCAAAGTATTATGCATCTACAAAGTCTTGGATAATTCAAACAGACAAGGAAATGTTGGAAACCCAATTTTTTGTCTATAGTTATTCTCCTCTACATTATCCAATCATTCCAGAAAATATTAAAAAATTCAAGGGACCTATTATTCATACTGCCAATTGGGATAAATCAGTATCATTGGAAAATAAAAATGTGGCCATTATTGGAAATGCTGCAAGTGGTATCCAAGTCATTCCATATTTGGCTGAAAAGGCATCTCACTTGTTTATTTTTCAAAGAACTCCAAATTGGGTTTTATCGAAGTGGAATCGAAAGTATACCGATATGGAAAAATGGTTGTTTCAATTTCCTTGGATACAAAAAATTTATAGAAATTATATATATTGGTCTCGTGAATTTTTTTTCATCTATTTTTATCAACAATTCTTTGTTAGAAAATGGATAGAATATTTCATAAAATTTGAATTAAGAAATCATCCTTATTTTAAAAAAATTATACCCAATTACACATTGGGTTGTAAACGAATATTATTATCGGATGATTATTACAAGACACTTTGTAAAAAAAATGTTTCTTTACTCCAAGTTAAAAATCTAAAAGTCACTGAAAACTCGATTGAGGATATCCCAATTGATGTAGTAATTTTAGCCACAGGATTTGATTTACAAGGTTCTGTAAAACATACACAAATTATTGGAAATAATGATACCCGTTTGGCAAAAATTTGGACAAATGACTATTTTCGAACCTATCTTGGAATCTATGTAGACAATTTTCCCAACATGTTTGTCATGTTGGGTCCTAATACGGGATCCGCTCATACTTCAATTATAGTATATATTGAGGCGCAATGTAAAAATATTTTACAGGCAATCGAAAAAGTGGAAAAAAATGATAAAAATAGTATTGAAATAAGCACAAAATTTGTCAATAATTATTTGGAATGGATGGACGGACGATTTCCTCATTTTGTTTGGAATCATTGTAATTCTTGGTACTTAACCAACAATAAGAATGTAAGTTTATTTCCAGGTCATCATTTTTATTACGAATGGTTAGTAAATAATCATCAGTTTAAAGGTTTTACATTGTCTTGATAAAAATGTCATTTGGAAAATATACTTATGGAAAACCAGAAATTTGTTGGCAAAACAATGAGGCAAAGCTAATTATTAGAAATTTTACAAGTATTGCAAAGGATGTAAAAATTTATTTGGGAAATGGTTTTGGACATGACACGTCCTTTGTATCCACGTATCCTTTTTCTTACATTTACGCTGAAATCTATCCTAATGTGTTTAATAAAAGTCGAAATACAAAAGGAGATGTAATTATAGGAAATGATGTATGGATTGGGGAAAATGTAGTCATCATGTCTGGAGTTACAATAGGAGATGGAGCTGTCATTGCAAATAATAGTCATGTAGTAAAAAATGTAGAACCCTATTCCATAAGTGGAGGCAACCCCTGTAAACATATAAAGTATCGTTTTACTCCGGAACAAGTTCAAAAATTATTAGAAATACAATGGTGGGATTGGGAAGAAAACAAAATAAACTTTTATTTACCTTTTATTTGTAGTCCAAATATTGATTTATTTTTACAAGCGGTTGAAAATCGCGAATATGAAAAAACAGAAATCAAAGAATCAAGTTTAATTCAAAAATTGAAAAAATGGATTCCATTTTCAAGATATTTATAAATGAGACGCTATAATTATAAAAAACAGGAATCAAACCCATTGGAGCAATTAATTAAAAACAAGGATGATAAACCAGTTCGTCCCAAAGTTGTAGTTGTTCCCAAGCAAGTTTCTCCTCCTCCTCTACCAGTTCAAAAAGATGGAATGAAACTTTTGGTTAAGGATTCTTTAGATTCCAAAAGTTTTTATGAAAATACTCCCAAGAAAAAACAAGTAGAAACAGTTGCTAAACCTGTTTATGATGAAAATTTTTACAAGAATTGGTGGGAAAATAGTCAAGAAAACCAATGCATTCTACCATCTTTTGCTTTGAAATATATTTGTTCTTTACAACTTGCCGATTTTTCAGAGTTAAAATGGGTCCATCGACTACCAAAATTTGAACAATTACCAGAAAATGATGCTTTCGAGTCTCAAATGGATACACTTATTGTTTTGGTTAAATATCTAAATGAACTCGGGTTTCCCAAAATTGAAAAGGAATCCTTATTGTTGAAAATTTTTAAAGAATTTTTAGCCAAAGGAATTATTGAGGACGAAATTTTTACAGAATGGTATCAGCTCCAGGAAAATTTTCCCAAAGCGTTGATTCAAAGTTCAGAGTGGATCCTACAATTAATGGAAAAAATTCAAAATGAAGAAAACGAAGAAAACGACGAATTTGAAACAATTTAAATAATTGTAAATTCTTTTAAAAATGGAAAACCAAGACCAAAGTATTCAAAGAACATTTAATAGTTTTATTGAAAATTATAATGAATTGGAGAGAATTAGAAAAGATATTAGTAATTATCAAAAACAATTCAAAGCTCGCATTGATGAATTGAAAAAAATGAATCAAGAGAGTGAAAAAGTCTTGTTGAAATATTTGGATGATAACAAATTGCCAGGTATTCGCAGTGGTGATTTTTTAATTCTTGCCGATGAAAAACCTGTTCCTTCCAATAAAAAATTAAAAGAGGAAGGATTAAAAACAGTTTTTGAAAGTAACCAAATTCATCCAAGTTCTAATATTTTTAAACAAGTCGTGGAAATTTTTAATAATCCCAAATCAATTCAAAAAATGCAAAAAAAGATTAAATGTACAAAATACAAGAAAAAAGATGGCGAATAATTGTAGCAAAAAATTTTATTTAGATTTCTAAATAAAATGAATGAAATCGAAGATTCAAATAATAATAAATTTTGTCAAGTGATTTTAGCAATATGTACTTATTATATAGGGACCTTTGTATTAATTTATTATTTGGAAAAAAAACATTATTTTGGAAAATGAATTTCATTTCTATGTTGTTTTACCATCCATTGAACCATTTTTTCCAATCCTTTTCTAAAATCAACTTGCGGAGCAAAATTAAATTCATTTTTAAATTTAGAATTGTTACAAAAAGTAATCTCTACATCCATGGATGAAACAGGTTTTTGAGAAATTTTTGCTTCAAGTTCGGTAAACTCTTCCAAGTATTCTATTAAAGTTTTAATAGAAACTGGAGAACCATATCCAATATTATATATACCCGATAATTCTTTTGTATGATGGACCATTCTTATTAAACTTTCTACTACATCATCAATATAAGTATAATCTCGCTTTTGATCTCCTGACCCATTTAATTCTACTGGTTTACCTTTTAACATGGCATCACAAAATTTATAAGGAGCCATATCAGGTCGACCTCGCGGACCATAAACTGAAAAAAAACGAACTCCAACGCATTGCATTTTGGTAGTTTTGGCCAAAATTTCAGTAATATTTTCACAAGTCAATTTACTCAACGCATAGGGGCTTTCTACCTTGTCTAAAGCGTCACTCTCTGAGAAAGCATCTTGACTAGATCTATTTCCATACACACTACTTGAAGAAGCATAAATAAATTTAGATACATTGTGTTTTATGGATTGGTTCAAGAGATAAGTATGCCCAAATACATTATTATGAATATATTTTTCTGGAATTTCCAAACTTTTTCTTACTCCTGCAAGACCTGCTAAATGAATAACAATAGAAGGTTTATATTTTTCAACAACATTACTCATACAGATATCATCATGTACAAATGTAAAATTGCTATGATCTTGTAAAATTTCTAGATTGAATTCTTTTCGAACTTGATCCTCATCAATTGAAATATTATCAATCCCAATGACATTTTTATTTAATTTTAAAAAAGCCTCGCAAAGATGACTTCCAATAAAGCCACAACAACCCGTAACCAAAATCGACATTTTTGGAAATCTTGATGAAAAGATAATTATCAATCAATTTTAATTTGTACAATAAAATGAGAACGTTTATAAAATGGTTGGGGAATAAGCAAAGATATATTAAATTTATAGAACCATTATTACCTTTAGAATACAATCGATATATAGAACCATTTTTAGGGAGCGGGGCTTTATTTCTTAATCTTCAACCAAAAGATTGGATTGTGAATGATTTGAATCAAGATTTAATCAATGTATGGAATTTGGTAAAATCTAATCCAGAAGAAATTATTCAAAGATTCAAAGCTTTTTCGAAAAGATTCAAACCACGTAATCGAGATTCTAAACGAGATTTTTGTAAAAAAGTAACAAACACTCTAAATTTTAGAGAATATGATTCTCAACGAACCATTGATTTTTTATTAATGATGCAGTGTTGCTATATGGGAGTTTTAAAAAAAAAGGATAAATTTTATTTTTATGGAATGGATCCTCATATTTATATGGAAGATAAGTGTTTTTTCTTGACTCCAAAATATTATCAAAATTTAATAGAAATTTCAAAATTTCTAAACAATTCCTCTAAAAATAAAATTTGTAATACGGATTATAAAAAAATTTTACAAAAAGCTAAAAAAGGAGATTTTGTATTTTTAGATCCTCCCTATATAGAACAAGATCAAGATTATAACTTTGAATACAATTCCAATGAACAATTGGATTCAAAATTTTTAATGGAATTAGTTGCCCAGGTTAAAAAATTAGATGAAAAACAAGTTAAATGGATTATGACGCAATCGGATACTCTAGAAATTAGAAAATTATTTCAAAATTATCATATAACAGAATTTCCAGTATTTCGTAGTCGATCTCGAACTCATAAAAACGAATTAATTATCAAAAATTTTCAAGTTGTTCAAGAAACAGTTACTTGTTAAAAATTTTTAAAGTTTCTCTTGTTCCTCTAACAATAGAAATACCAATAAAAATTTCAACCGCCATGTAAATAATTCCCAAAACAACATATATATACCAAATACTGATTTCTTTTTCTAAATATTTTCTGCGATTTTCGCTTAAATTTGGATCATTTTTCATTTCTTTTAACCGCATATAATAAGAAGTTATTCCTACCGCTGTAAATATTATACTGATTAGTATAAATATAATGGCGAAAAATCCAGAGGCGATTGGATTCATTTCTAGAGTTTTGGATCGAGTCATGTGATAAAATAACAACGCAGTTGTAACTAATAATACACTATAGGCTAGTCCACTAAAATACATTGCTTCTGGAAACCAAATATTCATTGTTTATTGTTGGAATTTTTAAAATTTTTAATAGTAGGAATGTACCAAAGACTTTATTTTGGTCCTCCAATTGAAAATAATTGGAATATTATAGAAATAGTGGATGAAAATTTAAAATCAACAAATTTAATTGCCGTCCGAGCGGATTGTAAAGATGAAAAAGCTTTTGATTGTTTACAAAAATTAATTTGCCAAGGTAAGAAAATAATTGGACTGTCCTCTTATCAAGAATTTCCTGGTATCATAAGTAATATTTATGACGGCTCCACATATAAAAACCAACGATTAATTACAAAATTTTTACCCAATATTATATTGTGGTGTCATTGTTTTAAAAATCCTAATCAATACATTCCACTACAAATTCCAAAAATTTTGTATAGTGAAACCGATCAATATCGTCATGTTTTACATTTAAATTCATTAGCTCATTCCGTTCCTAAAAAGTATGATTTCTTTGTGAGTATGCCTGAAGGGGATTGGAATAATCATATAAGAGGATTTAAAATAGCGCAAAAATGGTTAAATTTCATGGCTGAAAAAATGAATTTAAAAATTCTAGTTTGTGGAACCAATCGTCGTAAAGATTTTTCACCAAAAATAGAGGTGATTGATTTTCAAATTTGGTCCAATTTTATAAATTACATGAATCAATGTAAATTTTTATTTTGCTCATCTATTTATGATGCAAGTCCTAGAATTATTGTAGAAGCTTTGTCTTTGGATATACCGGTTTTGTTGAATAAAAATATATTGGGTGGATGGAAATATATTACAGAAACCACTGGAATGTTTTTTGATCCCAAAGATTCGATAGAAAATACCATTACTGAATTTATAAATAAAAAAGGATATCAACCTTTATTATATACAAAAACCAAGTTGAATGTGGAGCAAAATAGTGAATTATTGGCCAAAGAAATTAATTCTAAATTAAATTTATAAAATTTAAAAAATTGGTTAAATTTGAAAAATGAAAATGGTTATTTCGTTGTAATGCTTCCTGATTAAAAATTTCTGTTGGATAATAGTATATTGTTTTTCCAAACATTAAAGAGCTACATAACTGTCCTCCATATCCTACCCCGATATTATAGTTTGCATGTTTAATCAAAAACAAGTCCTTTTTAAAATTATCAAAATTTAATTCATTGTATATTTCAGGCTTTGTCAAATCTATTATTTCATTATTGTTGGATAAGTGAAGTAACTCGTTATATATAGTTGTTATTCCATGTATACCGGCTTCCATGGTATGAGGAAAAGTTTGTTCACCCATTATAATAATAGTATATTTACTCTTGTATTCTGCAAAAAACGTTTTTAATTGGAATTTTAATTCTTGATAATCAAAATTGGATGTAAAACGACATTTAGTATGAAATATTATATAATTGGAATAATTTTTAGAAATATACCCATTGAAAAAATATGGATTCAAAACAAGTTTAAAATTATCTAAACTTTGATATGGAATATCTTGACAAATATGTCGATTATTACTTAATATAAATTTTACGTTACTAAAGTTGGGAAATAATTCTATTAACAATTTTATTCTAAACTCCAAGGCATTTAAAGGATCAGGGTACCAACTTTGATCCGTAAAATGTAAAACATTTATATATAAAATTTCAGAAACGAGTTTATTTTGGCGAACCAATTTATTGAATAATAAATCTCCAATACCCATACATTTTCCAATTTTTGAATCATCATATTCAATTGATAAATTGTATTTGGATAGAATATCAATAACTTTATCTAACATTGCTATTATTAGAAAAATTAATTTTCATAAAAATGTTATTAAAATTTCTAGAGTATTCCACAAATCCATTTTTTTGGTATAGCTTTATGGCATTACTATTAACTATATCTACAGACAAATGAATTTCCTTGATGGACTTTAATAAATAATGGTGGGTTATATAGTATATTATTTGATGCCCTATACCTTTTCCTCTATTATTTTCATCTAAATAAATACCAAACCAATATTTTTCCCCATCAAAATCAATGTGAGAATAACCTATTGTTTTAGTGTTCTCTTGTAATAAAAATGTTAGTATGTGGTTTTGAATAACATTTTCATTTCTGTTGTCAAAATATCTAAAATATTGGCTATCGATTTTAGGAATGTATTCGCTCAACATGCTTTTATTTTTTTCTTGAATGTCTACAATATTCAAATTTGTTTTTGTATAAAAGTAAAATTTTTTAATAGTTTGAACTACATATTCTTGTTCGGTAAAGCTGATTTCAGGAGAGGAAGGAATCATTAAAATTTCGTTATTTAAAATAGAGGGCACGTCGTCTTGAAATGGAATGTCTTTTAAATGATCATGACTATTAATGGGATAAAAGAATGGTCTTGTATCTACATTATTTAGAATAAAAAATTCATACACATTTTTTTTAGTAATTTGATTATTTACTATTCTTATTGAAAATATCCAATCGGCGCTTGATGTATTATTTTCTTTTTGAAAAAGTTTTATAAACCCATTTTCAATTAGACCTTGTAATAATTTTTCATAATTTTTAAAGACATTTCTTTTTTTTTCAAGAATAAAATCAATGTCAATTAATTGGTCAAATAAAAATGCAGCTTGAACATTGGTCATTCTATAGTTATAAGCAAGAGTATCATGTAGGTATCGTTCAGAAGATAAACCTTGAGAATAGACTTTTGAAATATAATTATAAATTTCTTCATCATTGGTAAAAAAAGCTCCTCCTTCCCCAGTTGTTATAATTTTATTTCCATAAAAAGATACAGAGCTACATAAAGTACAGTCATGGGTCCCTGTATTTATTCCTTCATATTGACCAAATAATCCTTCACAATTATCTTCCAAAAAGATCAAATCAGGTCGTAAATTTTTCAAACGAATTACATTGACAATATTGCCTAAATTATGAACAATCAAGACAGCTGCATCTTTGTCCAAAGACATTATATAATTTTCATTGGTACTAATGTTCCAAGTTTCTAAATCCATTTTCATTACGGTAACGTTTTCTTTGGAATACTCATAAAATAAAGTATTCCATGCCGCTACATAACAATTGTTTGGGATGTATATTTTTTTAATATCAGGGTATTTAAATTTCAAGGAAAGAAATAAACAATGCGTAGCACAAGTACCATTGGCCATTAATATAGTATATTTACAATTTAAAATTTCTCTTAATTTTTCATTCGATTTATTAATATATTCTCCATGATTTGATATCCAACCTGAATTAATTGCTTCTATTGCAGATGAGGAATATTTATAAATATCTGGTTTATAAATTGGAATCATTCTATATAATATAAATAAAATTAATTTTGACCAATAATAGAAATGTCATTAACATTACCAGTATCTATAGGAGAAGCTTTGGACAAATTATCTATTCTTGATATTAAAATGGACTTGATAAAAGATTCAAGACGTGAACTGGTTAAAGTCGAGTATGATTTACTGTCTACTCAATTACTACCTTTTATAGAAAAGCAACCTCAACTGTATAAATTGTTGAAAAATATAAATCTTGTCATTTGGCATGAAATGGATGTATTACGTGATGGTGAGCTAACAGATAGAGAATATAGCAAATTATGTAGAAAAACTGTAACCGATAATGATATTCGATTTAGAATTAAAAATAAGATCAATCTTGCATGTCAATCCATTTTGAAAGAACAAAAGGGTTATAAAAAAACACAAATAGTTTTGAATTTGTTGGAAAATACAGATTTTCAAACACATTGTTTTATTATTCAATATTACTCTGTTCGCTATGATGAAACTCTAGTCCAAACTTACAATTCTACGATTCAATCTAAATTTGAATATGATTTTTCAATTGTATTTTTAAAAGAATACCCAACTGCTATAAAAAGTATTATTATTCCAAACCGACCTATTGGAGATATATTGGATTCATTAGGTATCCAATTTCAAGAACTAGAAATTTATAAATTTTGATCTACAGTCGTAGAAATTGTAAACGTGACATGATCAAGATCAAAATTATCCGACCAGACTAATTTACATTTGTAATGGGGTTCTCTCAATATTAATGAATGTATTTTTTCTTTACAAAAGCAAATAAATGTTTTATCTGGATTTATTACATTTTTCTCAATTATTGAAAAGGTATAGGGACCCGACGTTCTCCCAATAATTATTGAACATAAAGTTGAAAGATAGGCAATTTCATTCAAATCCATATCTACGTTTGTTATATTATTCGTCGATACTACATTGTCTAAATTAAATGAAAAGTCTGTCGTTGTCATCCAAAGAATAGATGTGTATTTTTGAGCTAATTTAAAAACTATATTTTGAAAGGAAAAATTATGACATTGACCAGATAAAGTATTCCCAGTACAAACCAAAATTTTTTTAGGATACAATGACAATTTAGACAAATCCATATTAGAGATTGGAAGATTTTCAAAAATTATTTTTGGAATGTAAAATTCAATATTTTCTATTGGAATATCAAAGTATTTATAAACATCTATGAAAATCTTGTAAAGAGTGTATAAACTACATTCATGTTCTTTACTGTATTTCCAATGCCCTTGAGCATACCAAGTGTTGATGTAAATAATATTTTTCTCCTGAACAAAGGAAGAATGCTCATCAGGAGGCAAATAGGAACTTAATCCAAGATTTTTAAAATCTTTTAAAATTAGACCTCTAGAGTGTTGCGAATTCTGCGCATAAAAAAATTTGTATTTATTTTTTAATTTGTCCATAATATCTTTGATAAACCAACGAGATACATGGAAATCTCCATTATTAAAATAATTGAAAAAAGTAATGGTGTCCAACATTTTTTAGAATAAAAAACTTTCTTTTTTACTTATAATTTAGTAAATTTCCTACAACCCAAGTAAGTTTCTTTTAGTGGAGAACTTTCAAATACACTAACAATAATACCATCATAACAAAAAGTTTCTGTAGAAAAGTCAGCCGAGGCAATAATTTTATAATTATTGGATTTTAATATTTCTAAACACCTTGAATGAATTTCATCAGAATGAGTAGAAATAAATAAACAACCAATTTTTTTTTGTTGTAAAAGAGGAGCAATATCCTCCATCATTTCAACCTCATATCCTTGAATATCCGAATGTAGGATGTCGATAAAGTCTATATTTCGATCTTTAATAATTTGGGTCACTTTTAATGCATTTTTTCCAATAAATCCTTGAATAAATTCTGCATTTACATTATTTAATTTGCAATTGGTTTGTCCTATTTTTAAATTATCAAGCTCTGGTTCAACACAAATATTTCTTGCTCCGGGTATACGAGTTTGAAACCAAATAGTATAGAAAGCCCAATAAGATCCAAGTTCAATCATTAATGCATTGGATGGAATCGTTTCCAAAATTTCTTGAAACATTCGTTCTTCAGCAGGTTCGTGGCATCCTTTATTGAGAACAAGTATTTTTGAAAAGTCACCATAGTATCCTTCTTTTAATACTTTGATTCCATTATGTAAGATAACATTATTTCCTTCAATTTCTCCAGCTTTTGGATGTCTTTTAATTAATAAATTATTGGGATCAGCCATTACATCTATAAAACGATCTTCGAAAGAAATTCCTTTTTTATTGTCAACCTTTGAATTCAAGAAAAACCGACAAAAATTTGAACTAGGTTCAATATAAACATAAGTTGCATCCCATTTATTATCTTCTAAAAAATAATAATTGTTATTTACTAATAATTGTTGAATAAGAGATTTATTAGGTTCTATAAAATTATGTTCAATGTGTATAATTTTAAAATTATATTCTTGGAATGGAAAATTTTTTAGAATTTCAAACTCGGAGCCTTCTGTATCTAGAGATAAATAATCAATTGATTTTGGAGCATTGTATTTTTTTAATAAATCATGTAAAGAAATTGTTTCCACCGATACCGTTTTACTGTTTATTAATTTTTCTTTATAAACAGTTACATATTCTGTAATCCCTGAAAATAATGAATCATTTGTTATTGAAAATTCAAGTTTCTGCGCGCTTTTAGAATAAACGGCATTGCTGTCACAGGAAGAATTTGGCCGATTTTTTAAAAGTTGATTAAAAACTTGTGGGTTAGGTTCTGAACAAATTCCTTCCCACTGAAACTCTTTTTCCAATAAATATGTATTGGATAAATTAATACCATCATTAGCCCCAATATCAACAAAAAACCCTTTTTTTTTATTATTTAGAAATTTCAAGACTTGTAGATCCTGATCCAATTGCGAATAGCTTTTCATTTTCTATATAATGTAGCGATAAAGTTTATTTTGTAAAAATTGAAAAATTTGAATTTTTTTACAAAATTATTTAGCTTTCAGGTTGACATTTGTGGCTTTTACAATTATTTGAATCACAATCAGAATCACTATCACAATAAGCTCCTGCTCCAAAAGATTCAATATTCATGGTTTTTAATTTTTGTAGATAAATTATTGTAAATACAATTAGTACGATAATTGCAATCAATATTGAAAAAAGAGAGATTTCTAATAAACTCATTTTAGTTTTCAAAATATTATTTATTTTTTAAAACAGGAAAATGGAATCTAGCTTTTATGGAAACATTCCGTTTCCAAAAGGAGAAGAAAAATGCCTCACCAAGGGTCAAATGCTTACCGATCGAATGATGGATTATATGGCGTTTTTACTGTTTGACAAGTTAAAGGTGGACCCTACAAAATATCATCTTATTCCAACTTTTTATTCTATATTGACGACGGATATCGATTGGACAAATTACAGCAATTTTGAAAAAGTCTTTATGATTATGAATCACTGCAACCACTGGTTTCTTTTTGTTTATGATCCCAAAGCTCACATCTTTCACTTATTTGATCCATTGTCTTGCGAAGAAAACAGCCCTATTGATTTGGAACTTTTTCCAATCGCTGATGACGATCTTATTGAAGATTACTATGGAAAAATCCCAAATCAAGGCGAAAGTAAAACAAACTGTGGAATATTAGTGCTATTATACTTGATATACTTATTAATAGACAAGCCAATTAAATTTAATTCTAGTTCCCTCCATATTAATAAAGTGGTGCGTCCTTATTTTGCCAAAATTTTAAGAGATACAAAACTGCCATTGGAATTTAATTTGATAGTTTAGCCATTATTTCTTCTAAACGTGTTTGAATCCTTTCACGTTCTTCTTTTCGTAGCAAGTAAATATTATACAAATTCCATTCAATAACTTTTTTAGTTGCTTTTTTTACTGCATCATCATCTTGGGTAGACGGGATTTTTTTATGACGATTAGCCTTGTTGAAATGTTGACTAGCTTGGAGCCATTGTTTATTTGCATCTTGTTGAGATATTCTAGGTTTTCGCATCCATGGATTGGGTGACAATTCATCTTTTTTTCGCTTTAATTTAGTGTATTGGCGTTTTAGCGCAATTTTTTGTTGTTGAGATAATATAGATTTAGATCTATGTGAAAAAAGTTTTTGTGGCTGATAAAATGTGTTCTTTTCGACTAATCCAAGCCCTGATAATGAAGAAGCATTGCGTTTACGAGGTGTAACAGGTTGATGTTCATCTTCTTGACCAAAATCCCAAGATAATTGCATTTTTTATTATAAAAGAAATAATAAAAATGGCTAACCAGCTACAAAAGCCAATAGTGGTAATATATTTTCTTGCTCATAATGGAGTCTATCAGACTGAACTCTGGGAAAGCTGGAGAGAAGTGTCTCTTGCTTATCTCGACAATTCTATAGATATAATATTTAGAGTGCACTCGGAGCCGAATCCTTCATTTGGAACACACTTTTGTGCCGAAAATGCGATTTTAAATTCACGTGGTCAAAAAATACCTTTTGGGAAATCGGCTTGGTGTGAACCTTCATTACCATGGCAATATATTAAAGGGTTACATTTTATTTTAGAAGATCCACTCATTGAAAGAACCAAAAAAGTAAAAATATGTTTGGTGTCGGGAGCCGATATTCCATTTAAAAATGGAGTATCTGTATTTACCAAAAGTTATTTTGACTACGATAATTTATGTTGGATACGTCAAGGAGTAGGAAATCACAGTCAATGGATTTCAGTTACAAAAAAAACTGCCAAAATACTGGATCAAGTTTTTTATGATGAACAAAATTTTAAAAAATTTTTGCTGAAAGGAATACAAATAGATGGGTGTCCGGATCAAAATTTACTAAATAGTAATTTTCATTTTTTTTCTTACGATACCATGAACCTGTTAAAAACACTTGGTTTTAATTCTGAAAAATGTAGTGTTCAAGATAGATTAAGACCTCATTTGGTTAGAAATAGTCCTGTAGAGTTTAAAGAATCTTTTCAAAATCAATTGAATCAAATATATTTAGATAAAAATAAAAATAACTGGTCTTTAAAGACATCGTTGTTGTTTTGTACTTGCTACAACTATTATAATGATTATTTTACATTTAGAAAAGTAACTACAGTTCCATTACATAATTCATTAAATTTTTTCATGGAAAATTTGTGGAATCCAAATAAAAGCTTGTATGAACGAATTGTAGAATTTAATAATAGTGTGGATAATAAGTGTATGTATATTAAACCAATGTATAAAAATGGAAATCTGAGTAATACACTAAGTTTTAAATCTAAAAAACCAGAATGTCCAAAGTATCAATATATGAGAATAAGTACAGAGCGGGGGAAAAAAGTTTCAAAATTTAGGCAAAATTTAAATCGATATTATAAACATCAAATAAGAAAAATTCCGGAATCGGTATTAAGACAATTAGATTATGATTATAATGCCATTGTTTCTCTAATTAGTAATGGTAGTTTTTAAGAATAACTTTCACTACTTGTATTTGGGAATACACATGGTAAATAAGGATATGCGGGATAAGCGTTGGGATAAGCATAATAGGTAGAGGTTGTAGGAGATTTGTTAAAATAGATTACATCAGTTTTAATTGGAATATAGGGTTTTTCTTCTGCAGGAATAGGTAATAATTTTCCAGGCTCTAGTTTTTTTGTTTCGTTAATTACAAAATCCAAGGCTTGATTAGATTCTCGTTGTGCTCTTTGAACAGAGTTTTCAGGAGCATAGTTTTCTCTAGTGGGTGGGTTTTTACAGTAGGTGCAATCGGGGGTGTTGTAATACCATCCTTGAGTTTCATAAGCTTCACGATAAGCTTTTGGGATTGGAAATCCAGTTATTTTGTTACAATCATCGGTAGCTGACATTTTTATTTAAGAAAAAAAAACAATTTAATAAAAAGATGATGGAGTATATTTCATCAGATCAAGAGAAAATTGTAACCGACCGATCGAGGATTCGAAAAGTAAGCGGATGCGCTGGAAGTCGAAAAACGGATACAATGATTAAATGTGGTATATATTTTATGAACCAATCCAAAAAAGACGTTAATTGTTTATTTTTAACTTTGGTTGGGTCCGTTACAGATGAAATTACAGAACGTATTAATAAGTATTTGAATATTTCGATAGAAAAACAAGGAATTAGTAATCATTATGTTGGTAAATGGAATCAACATACCATTGAAATTGCAAATTATGATGCTTTTATTCATCGGCAATTGGAAGAACATGAAGATGCAGAATTATTTTCCACTGATTTTGACAAAAAGGCTGAGAAATTATTAGATCATGTAAAATCTAACAAGCACTCACATTTTCTTTTAAAAGACGGTAAAAAAGCATCCATGATTCTAGTAGATGAATTTCAAGATATTTCTTCTACGAGAGCACAAATACTCATGGAGTATTTTAAACTTTCCAATTCGAAAACAAAGCTGGTAGTCATGGGAGACATTCTACAAACCATATTTCCTCAAGCCTTGACGGATAAAAAACATCCTCTTGTCATGATTGATGATTTACAACCCACCTCTTTTCGCTTGAATACTTGTTTTCGATGCCCAAAGAGTCATTTAGATGTGGTTAATTGTATTACAAAAAATTTTAGATCTCAATACAAAATTCCAGAAATGAATCATTATTTTGATAATCCAGATATGAAACCGTTATTTTTTACCCATGAATCCATTTCTTCTCATTCTGGATCTTTGGAAACGGCCACTACTATTTTTAAAATGATTCAAACATTAATAGAAAAAGACTCTAGTATATCTTATAAAGACATTGTCATTATTATGAAAAGGAGTAATCACCAATTGGTATTTACAAATCTGTTAATGTTGTTTGGAAAGCATCACATTAAAGATCAATGTTTGGTTTCTAAAACAAAAACTTATTTTAACGAACACCAGCCAATTAATTGGAAAGAGGGAAAAGAAAAGTTAATGATGTTGAGTATTCATGGAGATAAAGGAAAAGGACATCCAGTTGTATTTTTTGTTGGATTTTCAGGAGGTGTCATTCCTGAAGAACGACATTTTCATAAAATGGAAGAATTACTATCGCAATCTCTACTCAATGTGGCTTTAACACGTTCTACAAAATATTTATTTATAGGAATGACAAGGACTTATCCCTCTTTTTATTTCTTTCAGGCCTATCATGAATTAAGACAATTGGCCTACTTTTCTTGGAAACCTACCGAAATTACCAATCAAGTGATTAAAGAAGTTACAGCTAAATTAAATCACGATGCTCCTGTAATTCATCGATGTAACATAAGAAAACAAATGCTCTTGACTCCAATAAAGAATATTATTTTTGTCCATCAAGATGATAAATCAAAACAAATAATGAAAAAACCAGTCATTGTAAAACATCGTATTGGTCAGTCAATAAGAAATAATTTTGGAGCTGAAGATCGATTAATTATTTTACATGGAATTGCAAAACTAGTATTTTTGAAAAAAATTAAACCCCGATTATTATTAAGTATTTTTGAACCCTTTATGGTTATGTATACCTTGACAAATGTATTTTATACAGATGATGAAAATTTACTGTGTCAAGTCAAGGATGCCAATTTACATCGATTTGTCATAAAAGATCCAGGATATTGGTTTTCTGTAATGCATCGATTAGGTTACAGTGAATTTCAAAAACCAGTATTTATAATTCATACAGTGTTTAAAGAAGGATTATTTAACAATATTTCCAAATTTACCAAAGAAGAAAATTATTCTGTAATGGATGTATGGAATTCTTGTATTTTTTTCTTGGAATATATAGAATCCCATGTTCATAATATAAGGTTTTATTATAATCATCCTACCGATGTTTTGGACGATTTTGAGAAAATAAAGACCAACATTGATGAGTATATAAAGTTTTTCAAAACAGAATATTCTTCCAATGGATTTAAGAGATTTCGATTTCAACAAAAATGTTCTTTAATTGGAAATTTGACTGTCAAGGAAGAATTAGAAAAAATAGGATTTCAATCGGATTTAGAAGCGGATCGTCGATTTTTTAATGATGGATACAAGTTTGGTATTTCTTCCACCATTGATTTTTTAGAGACAAAATATCGTGTCATGATTGATTTTAAAACTTATTCTAAAAATGAATGTGTGGAAGAATGGGTATATCAAGACATTTTGAATTGTTTATTGTCCTTTACCAAAGTCAAACATGTTCATATTTTTAATGTAATGAAAGGAATTTTGTATACGTTTCAAATTTCAAGTAAATATGAATTGAAAAAAATGTTGGAACCTCTTTTAACATTGTATGAATTCCATCCCATGTTGATTGAAAAATTGGAACATCAATTGACGGATATTGTTAAAAATTGAAAAACAATGTAAAATATAAACAATATATAAACATGTCTTCTTTATTTTTTGGTGCCATTGCAGGATTTACGGAAGCATCCATTTGTCATCCCTTGGATACAATTAAAACAAGAATGCAAAATAGACCAGGTATAGAAAAAATTGGTATTTTAAAAACTTTTCAAAAAATTTATTACAAAGAGGGTTATCGTGGATTTTATCATGGGCTCACGGCTGTATACTCTGGCGTTATTCCAAAAAATGCCGTTCGTTTTTATTCTTTTGAAAAAGCAAAAGAATGGACTGGAAATAATTTTATTTCTGGATTATTTGCTGTGGTAATCGAAGCCATTTTGGTTGTAAATCCAACGAATGTTTGTAAAATTAGAATTCAATCTCAATATAATTCAATACGGGATTCAACAAATGTAAAATATAAAAGTATTTATCAAACTTTTTACATGATTGCGTCTCAAGAAGGAATTTTACCATTTTACCGTGGATTAATTCCCACCATTTTGAGACAAAGTATTAATCAAGCAACCAATTTTTTTACATTTCATACGATTAAAAACAATTTTGATATTTCTCCATTTATTATTGGTGCTTTTAGTGGTTCTTTAGGACCAATTTTAAATAATCCTATTGATGTTATAAAAACTAGAATGCAAAGTTCAGAGATAAAAGTGTCTATTTTACAAACAACTCGTACTATTTATGCTAAAGATGGATTTAGGGGGTTTTATAAAGGACTCGGTGCTCGTTTGTTACGTATTATACCAGGACAGAGTATAACTTTTGGAGTGTATGAATTTTTAAAAGACTATAAAAAATGATTTCATTTTAAAAATGTTTTTAATGGATAAAATGAAATTGATTGTTTTTTTTCTTTTTTTAACCTTGACATCGGCAAGAATTATTATGATTGGAGATAGTATATTTGACGGGTCAAAAATTCAATATTTTTTAGAATCTTTTTCAAATACCACTATTGAAAATTATTCTAAAAGCGGAGCCATGATTACAGGTTTTCCCTCGATTCCTTTTCAATATTACCAACATTCTTTTCCATCTCCACAGATAATGATAATGGATGGAGGAGCGAATGATATTTTAGATCTTTTACCTGGCGAACGTGTTTGGCACGCTTTGACTTTAATTCAAGAAAGTTTAAATCAATTGTTTTTAATAGCCTATCAAAAAAATGTTCAACATATCATATATTTATGCCCTTATTATATTTCTAATATGCATGAGTATATAGATAGAGGAATACAACTACTTGAATTGATTGTCAAAAATTCCCCAATTTCTATTGATTTGGTGGATGTAAGAAATTTTACGATTCCCCTGAAAGAAAATGACATTCATCCTAGTGAAAGTGGTGATTTTATATTGGCTACACAAATTTGGAACAAACTAAAATTGGTAATTTAATTTTTTCCCTAGAATAAAAATAAATGAATTTAGGAAAAGATTTTGATCGACTTTATATAGCTAGCCAAACTCGTTATGCTTTAATTGATGATTTTACTCCACCCTCAAAAAGAACAATTCAACAAAAATTTCAAATACAAGCGATGAGAGCTGCTAATAAGCTTGTTGATTTAAAAATGATGATGCCTGAAGCTGCCAATTTATTCTTGGAAAAGTTTGCTATTCCTGTAAGTAGTAATCCTGGAACAATGAATGGTGCTGCCTTTGCATTGGTATTTTGTTGTTTTGATTTTATGAATAATGAATTTATAATGAAAGATGACGCGGATACCCTTTCTTGGAAAACAATTCAAGAAAATATATCCCATCCCTCTCATGGCTTTGATGAATTTGTTAAAGAGTATGGAATTACAATTAATGATTTGATTCGTTATTTTATTTTTAGTGAAAATTATCTAGAAAGCGCTCTTGTTAATACATAACCACTGGGAGTGCCTAAACCTGTTACAGCATCCCAGCCAATTTTACATTTATAAGCTCCATTCGTTCCAGTAATAATATCGTGTAAACCGGATAAACCATATCGATAAATAAGTGGTGTCATAAAATTAGTAAATCGTTGTCCTGCTAAATACGCGGCCCATATAGGGGCTGATAAACTTGTTCCCCCCACTACATAAAATTTATTATTGTAAGCAATAATACATCCTGTATTTGGGTTTGCGTTAGCACTTACATCTGGAACTGCTCTTTTGGTAATTCCCGATAAATTAGGAACTGATTTTTGATAATTTGGTTTTGCAAAATAAGCTGAATAACCTCCTCCTGAACCTTTCCATCCTGCTTCTGATGTAGTTTGAGTATTGTAAACTCCAGTAGGGCTTTTTAGTGTAGTTCCTCCGCATGCTAAAACCCAAGGTGAGGCTGAAGGAAAATCTACACTCAAACTATATCCATTATCTTTAGATCCATTATCTCCAGAAGCCACACAGACAGTAATACCCTTGTTAGCAACTTGTTGTAATACATTATTGAAAGTATTTAATTGATTGGTAGATAACGCAGTTTCAGAGATTCCCCATGATACAGAAATAACTTTTACCGGGTTGGTCGTGCTATCTGCAGCCGCTTTAATAGCATCCCTAAATCCTTTAATGGAATTGGGAGCAAAATAAACGTAAATATTACTATTGGGTAGAATACCTCCAATAGTTTGAATGTCTAGATTATTTTCAACGTCAGCCTCAGATCCAGGAGAATTTGTTGCTCCATTTACTGAAACACTATAAACGTTGGGTCTCTCGACTAGACCAATTAAGTTCCAATAATTATCGAGATCAGATTGTAAAAATCCACCCCCTAGAGAAATAATGGCTACATTAATTCTATCGGTTGTGGAAGACGTAATTTGATAAATACTTCCTAAAAGAGGAGATGTATAATAAGGATAATAAGTCATTGTATCATCTCTTTCTCTAAAAGTTCTATAACGTAGACGTGAATTACTTATAGGTGTTGTAGCGGTGGATGGATTTATTTCTTTCAAAGTACGACTATAATGTTTGAACTTTGGCTCGGTCATTTTACCTATGTATAATCAATATTTTTTTTCTGTCCATAATCTAAATAATTTCATATCATTTTCATAAAGTTTAGCAATTCTTTGTTTGTTTTTTTGGTTTAGGGTCCCTCTATTTTTATTGGATACATTGACTTTTGTATATTTTGATTCATCATAATCATACCCAAACATGCTTAAAAATTCTTTCAATTCGCTAATTAAAAGAAAAATATCTACATTTTGCGCCCAAAATGTTAATGACTTGTAAGGATTAAAACCAAGAATATCTTTATCTGACATTTGATCTATAATAAAGTTTAAATCAATGTTTTTATCGTTATAAACATAATCTAAATGTTTTGGCCAATCTTCCCTAGGTTTTTCATCCGTTAAACGATAATTTAATAAACTTTCAAATCTTTCTACAGGATGTCTTATTACAGTAAAATTAATTTCATCTGTTTTTTTTGCCAAAGTATGTTCTTTATTTGTAATATTCAAATCTAAAAGGATTTTGGAAACATAGGTTCCAGCACATTTAGGAGTATGAATAAATATTAACTTGTTTTTTTTTTGTTTTTTAATATTATTAATTAAATCTTTTTTAAATGATGGAATCAATGAGGGAATCAATGATGGAGTCATCTATAAATATCAAATATTTTAAAATTTATTAAATATATAGAATGATAACGTGTCTTTACAAACATGAGTTTAATTTTTTGACTCCTTTTAATATTCAATATGAAACGTTTGATAATTTTTTTTACTATAGACTTGCTAAAATATTAAAAAAACATCCAAATCAAAATTTATATTATATTTTAGACGATTTACCAGAAATAGACAAGAAATATAATATGGATAAAAAAAATGGAATTTTATTCAAAAACAATGAAACAATAATTTTTTCAATTTTAAACACTAAATACAATGAAAATAACCCTTATTTGGTAGTTTCCAATAAGAAAAATGAAATTATGGTTTCTAATAATACATTTCGTATTTGTTTTGTATTTGGAATTTTTAGTTTGATTACGTTTTGTAAATTAAATATATAATTTACTATCGGATTTTACATAATATTTTAAATATTCTTGGACAAATCGAGGCATATTTTTTTTCACATTTCCAGTAGGATACAAACTAAATAGAAATTTTTGTAAATGAGATACCGTCATTTTCATTCCCTTGATTTCATTATAAATGACATCAAAATCTAATTTTTCATCAGGATAAAATATACCCAGCATTTGGTAAATTTGTTCTTTATTCATATAACTAAACTCCAAGATATAATCAATTCGACCAGGTCGTTTTATTGCATCGTCCAACTCTATAAAATAATTCGTGGTAATAAACGTCACTAAACAATCCATCGTAGAAAGTCCATCTAACAAATTTAAAAGACCACTAAACGTTATATTTCCTTTTACTTCATCTCTGTTTTTCATAATACAATCAATATCTTCCAAGACAAAGACT
>Ga0114973_10000190_pt1 | contig 43378 bp, 59 predicted proteins | sample M_140807_MF_Meta_FD_87025 | JGI IMG/M metagenome (GOLD analysis project Ga0114973, IMG submission 87025) | Freshwater microbial communities from Lake Montjoie, Canada to study carbon cycling - M_140807_MF_MetaG | ecosystem: Environmental > Aquatic > Freshwater > Lake | place: Lake Montjoie... | reverse complement strand
TGTATGAGTCTCACAGGTATTAATGCTACCCGAAATACATTCTTCTCTAACATAAAACAATTAATGCCTGGAGAAACAATCACATATGATTGCACAAATAAAAGAATAAAATCATCAGAGAGAATTTATATCACTCCTAGATCCAACGGATCTTTTGATCCTGGTGAATTTAGAGATAAAGTTAAAAAGACTGTACAGATGTGTAGCATAGGACGAAGACAGATGGGAGTATTTCTCAGTGGTGGATTAGACAGCAGTGTGGTAGCTTATGAGATGATGAAGATACACGGTGCAGTGAATACATTTACTAATCGAATGGAACCCAATGTCGTAACCGATGAAGATTATAATAGCGATGCTGCTTGTGCAAAAATATTAGCAGAGCAAGAAAAATTTAATCACAACGAAATTATTATTACTCCTAACGACATTATTGCATCATGGAATAATAGTATCTATTTCATGGAGCAACCTGTATATAATCCTAGCATGAGCATGTACTATCACACTAATCGTAAATTATCCGAAGCAAGCACGATTATAACCATGGCAGGAGATATGGGAGATGAGATATTAGGAGGATATCCTAAGTATTGGAAAATGAGAGATGAAAGATTTAATTCTTGGAGTGACGTTATAGATAAATGGTTAAAAAGAATAAAAAGACCACTAGTGGTTGGAGTACCAACTCTATCAGCAACAGTGTTGAGAGAAGAATTGATAAAATTATATCCTGATACTTTATGGAATCCTGCAGATCCAATAGCATCTTATATGGCTCTTGATTGTGTAGCACAAGCGCCCAATGAATTCTTTGCTAGGAATGACAAGTATGGTATGGCATTCGGTATGGAAGGTCGTTTTCCTTTAACTACAAAGATGTTTATGCAATACTGTCTAGACATACCAACAAATTATAAAATAGGCAAAAATAAACACGAAACTAAGTTGTTAACTAAAATTGCCTATAAAGGATTACTACCCGATGCAATAATTAACAAACAAAAAACTGGGTGGACCGTACCGATTGGACAATGGTTAACTATGGATGTCGATAAAAATTTAAAAAATTTTTATACAAATAGTATGGGAGAAAAGTCTATATTAGACCAAGTTACAGTAAGTCAAAAAGCAGGCAAAGCCTTAATTCCGTCGTGGGTAATGAAAGACTGGATTAAATGTTATAGTATGGAATAATTAAAGATTTTGATAATATGCAAGAATAATTTTACTACCTAAAGGACGATAACCCGAATATTTCCATTTTGTTGCCTGATAAATTTTTTTACTAATTAATCTTAAATTTCTAGACTTAGTTAATGTTGGTAAATTAATTTGAGGTAATTGTGCATCATCAAATACAAAATTTTTAATTCCTAAATGTAGAGATAATTCTATATCTTTCTCTACAACAGGAGCAGAATGTCCTCCGTCTATAAAAGCAATATTATATTTTTCTAAGGGTAATTTTTTATTTCCTTCCATTATTTCTTTACCTACTTCTTGACTGTCTCCCCACACAATGTGGTGTCTATTAAAAAATTTATTCTCTAAAATCTCCGCTCCTCTTTGAGCCGCTTCTGTTTTTGCAATCTCTATACTGGTTATTTTTACATCAGGAAACATAGTTAAGAATAATGCACTGCTCCATCCGGTGTTGAAGCCAAATTGCAACATATTGGTAAAAGGAAATATTTTATAAAATTCTTGCCATGCATCAACCACGTCTTTGGTTGGACAAAGATGTCCTGTATGACCCTTGGGCATATAGGTTAAATCGTGAATAATTCGTTGCATTTGATACCAAGTAAATATATCATATATTTAATATGAAAATTAAAGTAATCACTTCCTATAAGCCAGGCACATGGGATCTCTATTCAGGTAGAGGTATCAAGAGCATCGCTGAACAATGGCCAAATGAAACGGATCTGGTAGTCTATCTTGAAGAGCCCAAACCCAACTATGATCATCCTAGAATTACTTGGATAGATCTTAACTCTGCCGAGCCAGAATTATTAAAATTTAAAAACAAACATAGAAATGATCCTATAGCATGTGGAGAATTACAAGAGATAGAGAATGGAGTTCGAAGACCGGCCGCTCTAAAAAAACAAGGAGGATTGGATAAAAATAAAGGATCTTTTCTTTGGGACGCTGTGAGATTCAGTAATAAAGTTTTCTGTGTTATTAATGCTGTGAGAAATTCTGCTGCTTACGATTATGTTCTTTGGATTGATGCTGATACATTTACTTTTAGACCCGTACCATTAAATTTCCTTGAGACTCTACTACCTAAAGATACTATGTTAACTTTCCTAGGTCGAGAAAGATATGCATTAAAAGATGGTGGCAAATATCCCGAATGCGGGTTTGTGGGATATAATTTAAGACATCCTAACATACAAGAATTTGTTTCTGAATGGGAAAAATTATACATTACCAATGAAGTATTTCAATTATTAGAATGGCATGATAGTTTTGTATTTTGGCACCTAGCTAGAAAATTTCAAGAGAAATACAACATACAGGTAAATGATATTGGCTACGGTAAGAATGTGAAAGGACATCATGTGTTTATTAATAGTGAATTAGGATTGTATATGGATCATATGAAAGGCAAAAGAAAAAAACTAGGCAGCAGTGCCAAAGCAGATTTGAGACCACCCATGAAAGATGCTCCAGCAAATATATGGAACGTGGATTATTGGAAAAAAGTTCCACCTTCATTAAAATGAAAATAGCAATATTCCCACAAAATGGCAGTTTAAATAGCCGTCCTGTTTTTAATGCTTTTATAGAACATCTACGATCAAAAGGAGAAAACATGTCTATCAATAAAGATGAAGACTGTGATGTTGCTGTTATTTGGTCTGTATTATGGTCTGGCAGAATGTCTGCCAATAGAGAAATATGGAATAATTTTCAAGAACGTAATAAACCTGTTGTTGTAATGGAAGTGGGAGGTCTCAAAAGAAATAGCACATGGAAAATAGGTATCAATGGTATAAACAGAGATGCTGATTTTGCAAATGATAAGTTTGATGATAAAAGATGGCCTAAATTTAATATAGAAATGAAACCATGGAAACAGACCGGAAACACTATAATAATATGTGGACAACACGATGCTAGTCATCAGTGGAGAGAAAAACCAAGTATGAATGATTGGGTTGAACAACAAATAATTGAGATTAGAAAATATAGTGATCGTCCAATATTGGTGAGACCACATCCTAGAAATGTATTTGATCTTAACGAAAAAAAATATACCAACGTTAAAATAGGAAAACCACAAAGAGATCTAAATACCTATGATGACACAGATTTTAAAAAAACTTTAAAGTCGGCTTGGGCAGTAATTAATTATTCTTCTAATCCAGCTATAGAATCTGTTATCAATGGTATACCTGTATTTGTGAGCGAATCAAGTCTATGCTATGATGTGGGCAATCATTCTTTATCAAAAATAGAAAATCCTACAATGCCCGAACGTCAACAGTGGGCAAATAAATTGGCTTATACAGAATGGACGGTATCAGAGATACGTGAAGGATTGCCATGGGCTAGAATAAGACAACGTCTTGAAGAAAAATACATAAGATGAAAAATATAAAAATTAGAAATACAGAAGAAATAACTCCTCTAGAGTGGAAACCTTATAAAGGAGAGACCGTCGTAGTAAAAACTATTATAAGAGGAGGTAAAAAAATACAGGAAACTGCGTTCTATGAAGATCGAGTTAGAGCAGTACCTCAAGGAAATGCTTATATCATTGGCAACGGTCCTTCTAGGAAAGGATTTGATTTGAATCTTTTAAAAACATCTGGGCAGATATACGGGTGTAACGCTCTCTATAGAGATTTTATCCCCGATTATTTGTTCATGGTTGACTCAAAAATGACCAAAGGCATAATAGAAGATCGAGTTTATGAAAAATGCATATGTTATGCTCCTTCTTTGGAAGTTAATCGTTATCCTGGAAAACTACATCTTATACCCAATAATCCTCATTGGGTTTCTGGCCAACAGGCCATGTGGACGGCTTGTGTTCACGGTCATAAAAATATACATCTCATAGGATTTGATTTTCGAGAATACGGAAAAAATAAACTTAATAATATCTATCAAGACACTATTTTTTATAACGAAAGACATAGCGATCTTGTTTTTGGAGGATGGCTGAAACAATTTCGAACACTGATAAAACAACGTCCTTATTGCAACTTCACTGTGGTGCACGACAATCCCCCAGAATTCTTACACCATCTTCAAACAGGAACAGATTTAGGAAACACTCAATTAATAACTTACGAAGAATTTACAAAGAAAGTCCTAAGCCAATAAATTTAAATCTTGGTCTAAAACTATAGAATATGCTGTTGTGATTGCCAGTATCTTTCTTCAATTTCATTTGGTATAGATGGATCATCTCGTGTGCTAATGTCTCTATAAAATCTCGCTTGGTGTTATATTTTTTTAACATTTCCAATTCAAATCTTTTAGGATTTTTGTCTGGATAAGCACACACCTGTCCCATGGCCTGCTTCAACCATTTTTTGATTATAATCTTGTCAAAATTAGGCAAGTGATTATCGAACACTGCTCGATTAATATAACGAAACCAAAGATCTATGGCACGTCTACTGGTAAGATAAGGACCTTTATGACCGAGTGTTTCCGCTTGTATTTTGCGTCTTAATTTTAGTGCTTTTTTCCTTCTCATAAAAGTTCCATCACTGTTGACTTTTTCTTGCTTCGTGCTATACTGTAATTATCTTAAAAATGACAAATTCAAACATACCTCTTCGTATTATAGAATCCATGGAGGCTGCTCTCAGAATATTGGCCTATAATACCGGTGGTATTTTTCAAAATTCTGGGGTGCATGATAAAGATTTTAAAACTATACAGAGTCTCGCTGATGCTCCTTATGCTTGGACAGAGAAACAGGCCAATCTAGCCATGATGTTCCTAAAGAGATATAAAACTCTGCTGAATAAATTTGGATTTGATGCAGATGAATTGATAAACAATCCTCGTTATGATCAACCTTTTCGAGTGATCAGTTTTGAGAAAAGCATAGATACTTTTGCAGCCGAAGACGGTCGAGAAATATTAGAGATGCGTTTTCCTTACAATGAAAAAATTATTGCATTGATACGATGTCTTAAAAAGAAAACACAAGAACTGGTTCCCATGTTGTATGATGGAGAGACTAAAAAATGGACTATGAACTACACTGACACTGTGGCCTACTATGCTACTCTAATTGCTGTGAGATATGATTTTAAAATACTCAAAACAAAAATATTAGAAGATTACGAGGAGATCAAACGAGAAAAGAAAAAATATCAACCCGTTATTGCGGACATAGATGAGAGTTCCGTAAGATTCATTAACGCTCCTGAATCTCTCGCAGAATATTGGCAAGAACATTGCCAATCATTACCTTATATCAAACAAAGAGATCAGTTAAAACAATTCAATATTTCTTCTGTAAGGAATAAATCATTGCCAGCAAACACTCTAGCAGAGAAGATAGCCTACTCTTTGAATACTAATCTATTCGTGGATAGAAAAACACATGATAAAAAAACATTATTAGAAGCAATTATAGAGTTGGGTAATTTGCCAGCAATTTGTCCATTCAGCGGAGACATACAGTCTAAGGAAGAAATTGTTTCAATTCATGAATGGTTAAAAACATTTGAATCTGTGGGCATATCGCAGGATAATATCGCTTTTGGTTTTGAATTTGATCGTCCCATAAACATCGATCCTAATCCTGAAATAGAACAATTTCCATCTCCCGACCTCTTTTATGGAGCAGATACTCCGATAGAAGAACGATCAAAAATATACAAAGACTGGCAAGAACTGTATGAGTTCAGTGTTAACAATCGTAAAATTACTGCTGCAACAAAAATTATATTTGTTAGAAACAAAATACCAAGAACTCTTATGAAATCTGGTATTAAGCCTCGAGTTGCATTCATGTTGCAGGATTATCCTAGATGGCCTATGTCTACCAATACATTGGACAAGTTGGTTGAAAGTTTGCCAAAAAGGTTGTATTATATGAGTCAGATGCCATCTGACATTATACTACAATCTATATGAGTTCATGCAAATTAGTAATACGAGACGAAGTAAATGTTAAATTTGAAAATCTTTCTCTAGAACATAGAAAGCATCTCAGTAACAAATTTAAATTTGAAATACCTTATGCTCGACATCTACCAGCAGTAAAACTGGGCAGATGGGATGGTAAAGTCAGTTTCTTTGGATTGGGTGGTAACACTTATCTAGCATTGGTTGGGCAGATACTGCCAATATTGGAAGATGCTGGAGTGTATGTGGAATTAGAAGATCAAAGAACTCCTCACAACTTTGAATTTAAATTAATTGATCAAAATTATCTATCAACAATTAACTGGCCTAAAAATCATCCTTGTGCTGGACAGCCTATAGTGTTGAGAGATTATCAAGTGGAAACCATAAACAAATTTTTAGAAAATCCTCAGTGCATTCAGGAGATTGCCACAGGAGCGGGCAAGACCATCATCACAGCAGCTCTATGCAAACTGGTTGAGAATTATGGACGTACTCTAACCATTGTACCTAACAAAAGTCTAGTCACACAAACCGAAGATGACTTCTTGGCTTGCAATTTGGATGTAGGAGTGTATTATGGTGACCGAAAAGAGTTAGGCCGACAGAACACCATTGCCACCTGGCAGTCATTGAATGTATTGGAAAAGAAAAGCCGAGATGATGAAACGACTGCGTTCCTAGAAGCGATAGAAAATATCAATACCATAATAGTGGATGAGGTGCACATGGCGAAGGCAGATGTGTTAAAAAGAATGTTGACCGGACCGTTTGCCCGATGTGGCATACGTTGGGGACTTACAGGCACTGTGCCGAAAGCCGACTATGAATTCTACGGATTAAAATGCAGCATAGGAGAAGTGGCCAATAAGATAGCAGCCAAAGAATTACAAGATAAAGGAGTATTGGCACAATGTAATGTTAATGTATTACAAACTCAGGACCATCCGGAATTTAAAAATTATCAAGAAGAATTAAAATGGTTAACCACGGACGAAACTCGAATGTCGTGGATCGCAAAAACCATAGAAGATATCGCCGCCACAGGCAACACAATGATACTCGTGGATAGAATATCTGCAGGAGAGTTATTAGAAAAGAAAATACCAGACAGTGTGTTTATATCTGGATCTACAAAGAACACCGAAAGAAAAGAACACTATGATGAAGTTTCCATAGCACAACACAAAGTTATCATTGCTACCTATGGTGTGGCTGCTGTGGGCATAAACATACCTAGAATCTTTAATTTGGTATTGATAGAACCTGGAAAGAGCTTTGTGCGTGTGATCCAAAGCATTGGTAGGGGTATAAGAAAAGCAGAAGATAAAGATCACGTTAACATTTGGGATATAACTTCCAGTTGTAAATTTGCAAAAAGACATCTTGGACAAAGAAAAAAATTTTATAAAGAGGCCAATTATCCTTATAATATAGAAAAGATAGATTATGAAAACAATTTTAATAAGCGGTTGTAGTTACTGCGAAATTTTTTCTTTAATAAATTTACAGAATTATGTTAAGGAAAAATTTCGGGTGGATCGAATAGTAAACATAAGCAAACAAGGAAGTTCGATTTTCAGACAAATAAAAGCAGTTATAGAATGGATATCATTTTTTGGACCACCAGATCTTGTGCTACTTCCTCTTAGTCATATTACCAGATATGATGAATCAATTGGATTAAAATATGATGTTTGGAATGCTTTTGATGAGACACTTTGTGCATCTATGGATCCATTAAAAAACAATGAAGAAATGAATACTCGATTTAATTCTAGAATAGATGTTGAACAAATTAATCAACTGATAAAATTAAAAACTTTAGTTTATAATGAAGACTCATCATTTAATAATATGTTAACACAAATTATAACTTTTTCGGGATGGTTGAAAAATGAAAATATAAATCATATAATATTTGATATGTGTAATAATTTTAATAAAAAAAATTATTCTAGTATTAAAAAAAGAAAATTTCTATCAAAAAATAAAAATATTATAGACATATTCAAATTTTGTGGTAATGATTTTATGTATCAAAATTTAACCCCAGAACAACACGTAGAAGAAAAAATTGATTATTTAGGAAAAAATGCACATCATTATGGATTAGAACCTAATAAAAAATTGATTGATTATCTAAAATCTTATATAATGAATAATAAATTATGAAAATCCTCACATTAGAAAATAAAACATACGTACTAGAAAAGATACCAGAATATGTGGATGATAAATTAAGATTTGCAGTGTTAGATAATTCTAATCCTGCTGACCCAGATTACTTCTTTATACCATTGATATTCTTAGAATCATTCAATGCTCCGGCGGCGGTGTTACAGATTGGTCGGTATAAGATCAAGATGCCTCTAGATTGGAAGATGATCATAGGAGATCCGGAGCAAGGAGAATTACATGTGTTACCGTTGACTAGTTTAAATGACCGAGGATTCAATGCGTTTATGTTCAATCCTATTACAGATTCAAAACCTACTTTCGCTGAAGTAGATATTGTGGACATATATCAGGAAGTTAAATGGTACTTCCCTAAAGTTAAATCAGGACAAATATTGGCTGTACCTCTCACAGATGATGACAATCCCCCTTGTGCATATTTTGTCAAGGATATATCTAGACAATCAGAATTTCTAGAATATGGAGCAGTATGGTAAAAACAAAAGATAATGTGGTTCGTATGGAAGCTCCTGTTATCATAGTCCCAGATGAACAGGACAGAGAGATACCTGTATTGATGAATCGGCATTATATCGATTGGATAATGGACCATGCCAAAAAAAAGAAATTAAGCATACAAGGTTATCAATTGCGAGGTAAGAACATAGAAATAACTTTTAAGAATTCCAAACACGCATCTGTGTTTGCACTAACATGGAAAGAAGATGAGTGAAAAGAAAAAATTTTTTGAATTAAGAAATGGCATGAAAGCCATAGACTTTCGTAACAAAGATTACTATGATAGGATAGATGATCATGAGAGATCCTTATATAGTCCATACATGATCATGCGTTATGCTTCTGCTGTGTCGGGAGAAAGATTCTATCAAGAACATTATGTAGAAATGATCAATGAATTTGTTAATAAACATCTTTTTACATTAAGCGGCAAACACAAAAAACTTTGTTGGCAGTTGACTTCTATGTGTGGCGGATTAAAACAACAGTTTCATCCATGGATCAAACCTATGAAAAAAACTCCGAACAAATCTTTACAAACTTTAATGGACATTTATCCTAATACTAAACAGTCAGATTTAGAAACATTAGATAAGATCATAACCGACGGCGAACTAGAACAACTGCTAGAGGATCATGGAAAGCAATCTTAACACCTGTACATTCTGCGGCAAGAGTTTTACAAAAGAAAGAACTCTTCAAGTTCACGTGTGTGAACCCAAACGTCGACATTTACAAAAAAATGAAAAATGGGTGCAGAATGCTTTCTTAGTATTTCAAAAATTTTATCAAGTACATCAGAATAATGGAAAACCAAAAACTTACGAAGACTTTTGTAAGAGCGCATACTATAATGCTTTTGTAAAATTTGGCAGATACATCATGCATGTTAATCCTCTATATCCAGAGAAGTATGTGGACTATGTGGTACGCTCTAGAATTAAATTAGACAACTGGGCTAGAGATGATCTTTACGAGGCTTATCTCATAGACACACTTAAAACAGAACCAGTGGAAGCAGCTCTACAAAGAAGCATACAAACCATGATGGATTGGGCCGAGGAACAGAATGTACAATGGGCAGATTATTTTCGTTTGGTTAATACACCTCGAGCAGTGCAACACATACAAACTGGCAAATTATCTCCATGGTTAGTACTCGGTTGTTCAGCTGGTAAAAAAATGTTAAAATCATTCACAGACGAACAATTACAAATGGTACAGAGATTTATTAATCCAGAATTTTGGTCAAACAGATTTAAGACCAATATGGCAGATGCTCTATTTGTGCAAGAGACAGCACGGGAGGCGAAAATTGAGTAGTAAGATTGCAATAGAAGAGAGTATAGATGTTGCTGTGGGAGATTCAATCATAGTGATCAAAGAAGATGGGTCTATTGGTCAAGTGATACTGCCAGAAGTGAACAATCCCGCACAAGAGAGCAAAGGTTATAAATTAACACTAGACATATTAGAATTTATTGACAAAGAAAAAGGTTCATTGATAAGATCAGCAACCAATAGAAGGAAATACAACTAATGCCTGATGTAGATATAGATTTTGCAAATAGAGAACAAGCACTGAAACTTTTTAAACATGTGCCTGCCGCTATCATCAAGGACGACGATGTAGAGAAACATAAGACAGGTGTGTACTTTCAAGAGGTACCTGTGGATCCTATTAATAATTGTTGCAGTCTTGATTATAAGAAAGCAGAAGAGCGTGGTTATTTTAAAATAGATTTATTAAATGTAAACCTTTATGAAGTTATAAAAACTGAACAAGAATTAGTAGAGTTAATGTTGGAAGAGCCAGATTGGAACATGTTAAAAGATAAAAATGTTGTAGATCGGCTGTTTCATATCAACGGACATTTTGATATTGTATCTAAATTAGAACCAAAGAATATAGAACAGTTAGCAGCAGTATTAGCAATCATAAGACCGGCCAAAAGAAATCTTATGCACAAGTATTGGTCTGAAATATTGAAAGAAGTTTGGCAAAGACCCAAAGATGACAGTTATTTTTTTAAGAAATCACACGCTGTGGCCTACGCTCAAGCCATTGTAGTACAGATGAATCTCATACACAAGAATACATAGAAATCTTTCTTATAAATAGACTGTGATGAAAAAAATTATTGAATTTATAAGAAATCTTCCTGAGTATGTGATATTACCGATAGTTTGGTTGTTACTGGGTCCTGGCGCTGTGTTATTGTACCAAACTGTGTGGAATAACTCTGGATCACAAAAAGTTGCCTACATTGGTTTAGGACCGTTAGCACTTAGCACAGGATTAATCTGTGCTCTAGCACTATATATATATTACAAGGATCGAGACTGATGGGTGAACTTTTATTGATTTTGACAGTTGTGTGCATTACACTTTCAATTGCTGTCTTTGCTAAGACCATGGACGATAACAGATGGTCCAAACAAAAGAAAAAGAAAAAGAAAAATTAAACTGGTCGGCGCATCAACTGTATAGTTCTGCGTTTGATTCTTTTCTTGGATATATCATCTAATCTTACCACAGGACCATGTACAATTTTTATATCTTTGGTGGATAGTGTGACTATCGTGCTTCTAAAATAAACAAAATCTTTCTTAAGAAATATATTAATTGGTATTTTTCTGTTAGATTCCCACCACCAAGTTTCTCCCAATCTTAAAAACTTCATTTTATCAGCTGGTAACATAATCCTACCGTAATCATAGAAGCTCGTTACTTGATTATCTTGATTCTGTATTATGCCCACATATTCCAAATCACCTTTACGTATAAGCGATAAGAATGGGAATTTGGTCTTTAGGGTTTCAAAAATTTCATTCATAGTATATTCAATAAATACAGTGAGCAATGAACTATGCAAACTGTATCAAGGTATTTACTAAAGAACGTGGTAATTGTATACACAACTGGTTATCATGGAAGGAATCCAATGGTGTACGATAGACGATTAAAGCTGTACAAAGGAGTGTCAAACCCACTCTCTTTCACGTTTAAAAACGAAGATCAAAAAGCACAGGATATAGCATCTAGCAAATTTGAGTTTACTTTAGTTGACCCTGAAAATCAAAGATCTGCAATTTTTAAAGATTTAGAAGTACTGAACACTGTGCAAGCCACAGGAGCAGTGGTAAATGGGGATGGATCAACTGCAGCCGCAACTATAACAATAAGAATTCCTAATGCAAATATCACAGGATCTTTTATTATTGGTTATCAAATAAAAGGTACATCTTTAATAGGTCCTGTTATAATCAGCAATATTAGTAAAAGTTTAACTTCTGGGTATACTACATTAACAGTAACATTTGACACTCAAGCTGTTCCTTCAGAAACTGTATCTATTACAGCAGGACCAAGGGGTTCCGCAAACCTCACCATCACGGAAGGAGATCTGTTAGGACTTGATGCAAAATTTTACAACTATGCCATTAGAGAAGTAGACGCAGATGATTCCACTGTGAGGACAGTAACTTTTGCTGATGCTGCTTATAATGCAGCCGGCACTGTGGAAATATTAGATGGTGCTTATCCTGACATGATTGACAGTACCGCGATTGATTCTTTCACCAGTACCACGGGTCCGTTGACTTATACTAGCTCTGCCTATGAAGCAAACCCTGGGGCGAATAACAATGTAGCATTACATACCATAGCAATATATCAAAAATCTTTCGTGGGTACATTGAGAATACAAGGCACAATGGTTTCTACTCCGGGCGATGCTGATTATTTTGATATTGCTAATATTTCTTTTGTAAGTAACAGTGATCCAGTTACCTATTATAATTTCAACGGAGTTTACGAGAACGTGAGATTCAGTTGGGGTAATACTAGTGGTAATACCGGACGAGTTGACAAAATCCTCTATAGGCATTAAACTGTAAGAATGAATCTGATTCAGTCTACAATTCTGACATCATTACCAGCTGGCCGAAAAAAGACACCGTCAGGATGGATGAGTTTCAATGCTCCTTGTTGTGTGTATAATGGAGAATCCACAGATAAAAGGAAACGAGGAGGAGTAATGACTTCAGCGGATGGTACTTTAAGTTATCATTGTTTCAATTGTGGTTATACAGCATCTTATGTGATTGGTAGAAAATTATCTACCAAAATGAAAACACTCATGAGTTGGTTAGGTGTCGCTGAAGACACAATCAAAAAATTAGCTATAGAGGCCATGCGTCATGAGGAAGCTGATATTAAGTATGAGAAAAAGAAATTCGTCTCATTTCAAAAAAAAGAATTGCCAAAGAACAGTTTTAAATTGGAACATTGGTTAGAAAAATATGTTGCAGAAGATCTCACAATTGCACAGTATGAAAAAATAGATCAATTGTTAAATTATTTAAAGAAGAGAGGTATAGCACCCGAGTGGTATGATTTCTTTTATTCTCCGGATCAAACTGCTGATTTTCATCGCAGAGTGATTGTGCCATTCTATTGGCACGGTGAAATAGTAGGATACACAGGAAGATTATTTGACACTCGCAATAAAGAGATAAAATATTATACAGAAACACAGCCAGGATATGTGTTCAATATGGATGCCCAGGACTGGCAAAGAAAGTTTGTGTTGGTGATGGAGGGACCATTTGATGCCATAACATTGGGTGGTGTGGCCATACTAGGATCAGAGATCAACAATACACAGAGAGAGCTGATACAAGGATTAAACCGACAGGTAATTGTGGTTCCGGATCGAGATCAACCAGGACAAAAACTCATAGATCAAGCCAAAGAGTTTGGTTGGAGTGTGGCATTTCCACAATGGCACGAATCGGTTGTGGATGTGGCAGAAGCTGTGTTAAAATATGGTAGATTGTTCACATTACAATCAATACTTAAATCTACAGAATCCTCAGCATTGAAGATAGATTTAAGAAGGAAAATATATGGCTGATTACAGTTTTGATGTACAAAAATTATATTTAGAAATGCTGCTGGCAGATGCAGAATCATTTGCACGAGCACAGAATATTTTCGACAGCAATAGTTTTGATAGAAAACTACAACCTATTGCAAAGTTTATTAAAGATTACGTCGAACAATATAAAGTGTTACCAGAAGTAGAGCAAGTCAATGCTAAACATGATATTAAATTAAAAGCAGCAAAAGATCTAGATCCATCTCACTTTACATGGTTATTGGACGAGTTTGAAACATTCTCTAGACACAAGGCATTAGAGAAAGCCATATTAGAATCTGCAGATCTTTTGGAGCACGGTGATTATGCTCCAGTGGAAGATAAAATCAAGGCAGCAGTCAATATTGGATTGACTCGAGACATAGGTACAGATTATTTTGATGATCCTCGAGGTAGATTAGAGAGATTAAAAAATTCCAATGGGCAGGTTAGTACAGGATGGGTGAATATTGATAAAAAATTATTTGGCGGATTTAATCGTGGAGAGTTGAACATATTTGCAGGAGGCTCTGGAGCAGGTAAATCTTTGTTCTTACAAAATCTAGCAGTTAACTGGGCTAGTGCAGGATTGAACTGTTGTTATATCAGTTTTGAATTGAGTGAGATGTTGGTAGCGATGAGATTGGATGCAATGATTACTAATATACCCACAAGAAAGATATTCCCAGAAATTGATAATGTTGAAATGAAACTCAAAATGATTGCTAAAAAAGCAGGTGGTTTACAAATCAAATATCTACCATCAGGCAGCACTGTGCTAGATATTAAAACATACATAAAAGAATTAGAACTTAAAACTAAAAAGAAAATAGATTGTATATTGATTGACTATCTAGATCTAATGATGCCAAAGAGTAAAAAAGTATCACCAGCAGATCTGTTTATCAAAGACAAGTACGTGTCAGAAGAATTAAGAAATTTAGCTGTAGAATCAAAAATGTTAATGGCCACAGCATCGCAGTTGAATAGAGCATCTGTGGAAGAGATTGAATTTGATCACTCACACATAGCGGGTGGATTATCCAAAGTACAAACAGCAGACAACGTGTTTGGTATATTCACAAGTCGAGCAATGAAAGAACGTGGAAGATATCAAGTACAGTTTATGAAAACTAGAAGTTCCAGCGGTGTAGGACAGAAAGTGGATCTTGAATTTGATGTGGACACTCTAAGAATCAAAGATTTAATTGAAGAAGAAGGTCAACATCAATTTAAAAAACAAACATCCACTGTGTATGATTCATTGAAACAAAAGAGCAAAATTTCTGGAGAAAACACTCCTGCAGATGCACGACCAGAACCTGATCCTACTAGAGGCGATGAAATTGGTAAAGTTAGAGCCACTGTGGAAGGCAGTAAATTAAGACAACTGCTCAACGATCTACATTCAGACGAAGAACAATAAGCGCAGCGTCAGCGCATTTTTTAAAAATAAGCGACAGCGTAAGTTAGCGTGCAAAGGTTTTGACCCCGATTGTTTTTGGTAAAATTTAAATGGTAATTGTCACGCATTTGCACTTGACTAGTATTACAATTTAGAGTATAATTGCGAATCTTTACTTGGATATATCCAAGTAGGAAACAAGGAGAAAAATAATGAATAAAAAAACTATCGCTTTAGGCGTGTTGGTATCAATGACAATTGTATTGTCTATGATTTTTACTGATTCTGCCAAAGCTCAAACAACTGCTCCAACTGTTTCTATATACGGTAGACTAGATGCCGGTGCTCAGAGTTTTGACACTGGTTCAGAAACTGTAATTAGAGCTGGAGAGAGTGGCCTACTTCCTAGCATATTAGGATTCCGAGGCAGCTCACCGGACCTAGGCGGTATAAAATTCAACTTCCAATTGGAAGGTGGATTGAAACCCAACACTGCCCAAGTGGGTTCTACCACAACCACAGGAGCAATATTTGCTCGTGAAGCATGGGTAGGAATCAGCGGTGCAGCTGGAGAAGTTAGATTCGGTACAACCGATTTGACAGATGCTGCTGAGATTGATACTCTAGGTAGACAATTTGCCAAATTTGGTAACTTTGCTGTGAACGGATCTGCTATTGAAATTGGTGAAGACGTGAACAACGTGATGAAATATATTTCGCCAACTATCGGTGGATTCCAAGCACAAGTAGGTTACTCAGGTAACTCTGCATCAGCTACCACTGATACCACTGCAGCTATCAAAGGTGGATCATTGACCTATGCCAGCGGTCCATTAAAAGCAGGTGTGGGATATGCAGCGAAAGATGGTGCTTCAGAAGCGGCCAAAACTGATGCGAAGAGTATCGGTGTTGCCTACAATTTTGGAGTGGCGACTGTGGGTGCTGCTTACATCTACGGAGACAACTCCACAACATCGACAGTGAAATCCACTGCCAATATGTACTCGGTGAAACTGCCTTTGGACAATAATGGATTATCTGCTCACGCTGTTTATTCCACTGCCAAGGATGGTGCACAAACTTCTGCCAACGAGGGCAAAGGTTACACAATCGGGTTAACCAAAGAGCTTGCACCAGGTGCGGTATTGTACGGTGCTTACAGCTGGGTTGATAACGATGCAAATTCTGCCATGTACACCAACGGAATGTCGGCTCCAGCAGCAGGTAAAGATCCAAAACTTGCAATGGTCGGAGTAGTATACTCGTTCTAAAGAACGGTTTTAACATTGGGCGGAGGCAATTGACTTTTGCCCAATGTTGTTATATAATAAAATTTCAAAAGATAATTACAATATCAATGATGACTGAGCAGGAGATCCACAATGGGCATACACTACACATACAAATCACAGAGTGGCGAGCGAAACCTGCGCAAACAGCAGAAGCAAGAAGAGCTGCGTAGGCGCAGCGAGCATCGAAAACAATCTCGAGAAAAAACAGAACCCGCACCAGATGTTTACGTGGTGCCCGACAACGAAGTAGTAACACTGGATCATCTAACCAATCCGGATCTTAAAAAGTGATCAATCAAAGATTATTTGACTGGTATAATATAGATACTCAAAAAAATCTGTCTATTAAGACTCGATGCCCTAAACCGTTTGATACTCTGCTGATAGATAAATTTGGTTCTTGTTATCTTTGCGAGTGTACTTCTTGGTTGCCACAATCTGTAGGGAATCTACAATTACAAGAGATCGAGGATATATTACACAGCAATTCTGCAAAAATGTTGAGAGAATCCATTCGTGATGGCTCTTATCGATATTGCAATGACAAACAATGTTCTTGGTTATTGTACTCTAGAACCGGAGAAGTCTGGAACGAAGAACTGCCTGTAACAGAAATAAAAAATATAAAACTAGCCATCGATGATTCTTGCAATCTTCGTTGTCCTAGCTGTCGTAATAAACAGATATTTGTTACATCGGGCACACACTTTAAAGCAAGAATTAAAATCGTGAATAAAATAATAAAATTTTTAAAAACTCTTGATCATTCGGCACTGGTGCACATAGGATCAGATGGTGATCCATTTGCAAGTTTAGTTTATAGATATTTCATGAGAGAAGCAGCTGATATAAAGAATCTAAATTTTAGTTTTCAAACCAATGGACTGTTATTGAAACAGATGTATAATAGAACAAAAAAAATATGGGATAGAACAAAAAAGATCGGTGTGAGCATCGATGGCGCAACCAAAGAAACATATGAGAAATTACGTCTGGGGGGCTCTTATGAAAAAATATTAGAAAATCTTTCTTTTTTAAAAGAAAAGAAAAAAGAACACAATTTTAAATTTTATCTTCATTTTGTTGTACAAAAAGACAATTATCACGAAATGATAAAAATAATAGAGTTAGCAGAGAAATATGATGTTGATAACGTGTGTTTAAACAAAATTGAGGATTGGAATACTTACAAAAACTTTAAAGAAATAGATGTGACCGATGTAGAACACCAAGAACATCAAAAATACTTAGAAGAATTTAAAAAAGTTAAAAATAAAAGTAAAGAATTAAAAAAAGAAAAGAAAAACATGTTGATAGAAACTCCAACATTAAAAAAAAATATATATTTGGTTGAATAAAATTATATGAAAAAAGCAATAATAACAGCAGGTAGTGGTCCTAGTTACTCCAAATGGCGATACTGGCCCACTTGGACCAAACTCTTACCTTTGTATTTTAATTGTAAACACATCGATGTTTCGGCTCCAGCAGCGGGTAATCTTTATATCTGTCGATCGGTCATAAATCAATTGGAAAAAGTTCGACCAGACATTGTGCTAGTGCAATGGAATTTTGGCAAGTTTGATCTCTACGTGGAAAATCAAGAATTTATTGATATTGTTCTTAATAGCAAAAGCATAAGAAATTTTATAGTGGATCCAGCAAATAGCAAAACCACAAACGAAGCTGGTTATTGGTGCAGTAGCAATGATAATACCGTAGAATGGAAAAAATATTATAATGAAAAAATTAAAAGTAAAACAGGCACAGCAATGGATGATCTGCAGAATATGTTGACATTACAAAACCTGTGTTGTAAAAAAAATATCTATTATAGATTCTTTACACACTCTGATGTAGACCACGATTTTTTATCAACAAATAAAAATACAAAACCAATTTATAAAGAGATAGATTGGTCGTTGCAAGTGACTGATCAATCTTTGCAAGCAATAATTAGTGCTCACCCTTCCTCGATCTATAACGTAAGCACAGAGAGAGAATCAATTGTGCCTTGTGCTGATATACAATGGTTTTTGTTAGATAAAATTATATCTCCTATCCTATTAGACAAAGGTTACAAAAAAAATAAAAAATATTCATCATTAGAGTCTTTGTGTAAAAAATTTACCAAAGAAAGTTATGAAAAATATAAAAAAAACTGAGATGAATAAACTTATTTTTGTCTGTTATCAACACGGGTTTGGGGGAGAAAATCTATCTTATAGAATTTCTAATCATGCATTATGTGATAAATTGTTAGTTAAAACGGAAAAAGGCAGAACTGTTATTAAAAATGATCTATTCAATAAAATATTTTTAGGATTTAATAATAATTTTGAATATAATTTTCAAGATAAAGAAAAATTATGCAAGAAAGTTATAAAAGATTTTAAAAATAAAATAGATAATATTAAAAAATATAACATTGTTCCTTCTCATATTGATGCTATTATTTTAAAAAAATATTTTTTTAATTCTTATTTTATAATAATTAATCCTCCCGAAACAGAAGAACAACACCAAAAGTATCTTCAACATCTTTACGATAATTTTTGGTTATATAAAACAACAAGTCTAAAAGAATATATTGGAGAAATTTATTCTAAAATAGAAATATTTAAAAAAGAAAAAACAAAAAACGAAATTAAAAAATTAACAAAAGAGATTTTATCTAAATATAAAAATACATTGTCTTTTGGACAAATACAATGCGTAATAAATGATTTAGAACCTTCTATTAAAAATATGAAAAAACTATTTTTTTCTTTATATGATAACAAAGAATTTAAAGGTTACATTAAACTTAAAAATAATTTTAATATTTTAAATATACCTTACAAAGATGTAAAAAAATTTAGTATAGAAAATATTTTTCAATATTTTAAAATAACTTAATTTTGTAAAAAATTTAAAGGTTCTTTATAAAAACAAAAACTCATCTGTATTCTAGGAAATTGTGCTGATTCTCCTATTTCTACAGTATGTAATATGTCAGATCTTAGCACTATTGGATAAATGCATTCTACTCGATCTATCTCTTTTTTATCTTTATCAAACCAAACATTATAGGTATCTTTGGTATTGAGTACAGGAAAATTAATCTTTGCTACAACAGGTGGTGCATCCACATGTGGATGAGTTTTTATTTCATTATTATAGATGGTAAAGCTGGCTTCTCTAACTTTTAATTCTAATGTTTCAAACCACTGTGATAATGTTGTGCATTCTTTTAAACAATTAAACAGATCTTTTTTATTTAAAAAATTCCAAAATTTTAAATTATCTCTTTCTATTGGTCCGTTCTTTTTTGATAAAAATGAATATAGTTCTTGTGCTATTTGTTTTTGATCTGTACACTCTAGAACATGATAGGATTTCATGCCTGTATTTAAATAGTTTATCAAGGACTTATGAAAATTGCAATTACAGGACATACGGCAGGTATAGGACAAGCCTTTACCAAGATATTAGAATCTAGGGGTCATGAAATCGTTGGTATTAGTCGTCGCACCGGAGAAAATATTAGAAGAACAGAACATGTTGCTAATATGATAGAACCGTGTGACATGTTTATTAATAATGCACAAACGGCATATGCTCAAACAGAATTGCTCTATGCTGTTTGGGGTCGATGGCAAGGTATAGAAGGAAAATATATCTGGAATATTAGCACACAAATGACAGAACATCCGATAAACAGCCTGCCAGATGGACAGGATGATTTAATTATGTCTGCGTATCGTAATCAAAAAATTGCTCTAGAAGACGCTGCTCGACAATTAAGACATAAGAAAAAATGGCCTGTAATATCAATTATACGTCCGGGTAGTGTAGCAACTCAAGAAAATTTTTCTAACACTAATAAATGTGATGTAAACGAGTGGGCAAAATTAGTTATAGATACATTTACTAATAATAAAAAAATTTATATTAATGAAATTTCCTTGGTGCCAACTATTAAATCATTAGAACTTTAAAATGGATGCTAAAAGTATTATTAAAAATAAAAGTTTTTGTCCTTTGCCATGGACTGGATTTATTGTTCAACAAAATGGAGAAGTTAAAAATTGTGTTTTAGCAAAAGACGCTATAGGAAATGTTCAACAAGAAAATATTTTAGAAATAGTTAACGGTAAAAAAAATAAAGATATTAAACAAAAAATGCTGGCTGACCAGAAACCGGCAAGCTGTATTGGCTGTTACAAACTCGAAGAAAATAAAAACAGTTTTGATATTATAAGTCAACGCATATATTATTTAAAAGAACTTAAATCGGTAGTTCCTACTCTTTATGATTCCTTGGATAACTTTAATTTACACACTGTGGATCTGCGTTGGACCAACCAATGTAATCAGGCCTGTGTTTATTGTGGCCCCCACAATAGCACCATGTGGGCTAAAGAAATTGGTGGGGGTGAACTCATGTCTTATGACAGGAAAAAACATTTAAAAGATTATATTTTTTTAAATATTAAAAATTTTAAAAATGTATACCTTGCCGGGGGAGAACCCATGCTCATGAATGAGAATCAAGAATTTTTAGAACTTTTATTTAAAGAAAACCCAGATGTAGTTTTACGTGTGAATACCAATTTATCTACCATAGAAACAAAAGTAGCCGAGCTAGTAAAAAAATTTAAAAATGTACACTGGACTGTAAGCGTAGAATCTATCGGAGATGCCTATGAATATATCAGATATGGAGGATTTTGGGAAAAATTTTATAATAATTTGACGGAGATTAAAAAAATATCACAACATAAAATATCTTTTAATATGTTATATTTTATACTTAATCATGTTAAAATTTTTGATTGCATAGATTTTTTTAAAAATATGGGATTCCATGACAACTCTTTTATTATTGGGCCCGTTTACGAACCCAAATATTTAAATATTTTAAACTTGCCAGAATTAAAAATAAATCAATGTAAAAAAATATTGAAAGATAGAATAGAAAAAAAACCTGGTTATTTTTTAGAGAATAGCTATTCAAATCTTTTAAAATATTTAAATACTCCTTTCGAAAAAAAATTAGAAGATTCTTACAAAGGACTAGAATTATTAGACACAAGAAGAAAATTAGACAGTAAAAAAATATTTGGAGAGGTGTATGATTAAAGTCGCGGAATTATTGCCTGGTAAGTTTGTTTTTCCAATATTTAAAAATGGTCGGTCCAGTATAGAGATTTATTCAAAAGAAAAAAATATTAAATGGTTAATCAACGAGCAGCTCAAAAATATAGATATAATAACTGTGTTTTTACGAGAACCTGCAGAACGTTTTGTGTCTGGCGTACACAGTTTTATAGAGTTTGAGAAAAGAAAGAACAAAGATCTAGATTATAACACAATGTTGCACTGTATAGAGAATCATTCGATACACAACGAACATTTTATGCCACAATTTTTCTTCCTAAAAAATCTTACAAAATATTTTACTGGATTGGTGGATCTGCGAGGAGTGAGTGAACTCAAAGAATGGATCCCAAACAGAAATAAACCTGCAATACCAGACATAACCAACGAGCAACGAGAAAGAATATCCAAAATTAAATACGAAGATTTAAAATATGATGTTCTGCTGTTTGAGAGGCACATGTATAAGATTGCCGATACTTTTTATGTTAGCAAAAAAATAAACATAAGATCACTTGTTGCAGAGATTGAATATGCACTGCCCTAGGCTTGATCATTTCGCTAGAATAAATCACAATGGCAAGATTGGCAAGTGCGGCCATATGACTGGGGCCAAAGAATTTAATTCTTTTGATGAGATGCAGAGCAGCACATGGTTAAAAAATATAAAAAATAAAATGGAGGATCAGCAATGGCCTGCTGAATGTGTGCGTTGCCGAATGACTGAAGAGGCAACCAACACCAGCATACGTTTGGATATGATTGAGCGAGATAGAATATTAAGTGCAATTAAAAAAGACTATCTAATAGTTGGCGGGGTGCTAGATAATATCTGTAACAGTGCGTGTCAGACCTGTCATAGTGGACTTAGTACCAAAATAGGCAGCCTGTCTTCCAAAGATTATGAGAAGGTCAACAACTACGAAATATTTTTTACTTTTCCTCAAGATAGAATTTGCGAAGTGGACGTCAACGGCGGAGAACCTACCGCCAGTCCTAATTACAAAAAACTATTAAAAAATTTACCAGCTTCTGTAAAAATTGTTAGAATTAATACTAATGGTTCAAAAATTATTGGAGAGTTAGAAGAATTACTATCTCAAGGCATAAGAGTAATTGTTACCTTAAGTTTCGATGGTGTAGGCGATGTGCATGATTATGTAAGATGGCCTGTAGTTTGGAAAAACTTTGATAATAATGTAAAAAAATATATTGCATTACGAAAAGAATATTCTAATTTAAGATTAAATTTTTGGACTACTGTAAGCTCATTAAATGTAGGAGATTTAAAGAATATTGTTGATTATGCAACACAACAAAAAATAGATCATGCTTATGGTTTTTGTATTAGACCCAATGTGTTAGACATTAGGCACGAAAATAAATTTACTGTGATTGCAAAGGAAAAATTAATCAATACAAACAATAAACTATTAATTTCTATTGCCAATAAATGTTGTTCTTTTAAAAAAAATAATGATATAGAATTGAAAAAGTTTATTTCTTCTCAAGACAATTTAAGAAATATTGATTATAAAATATATTTTAACGAAGTTTTGCTTTGAAATTTCTTAAAAACAATTTAGCAAAAACTTGATGATGTTCTAATCCATAATGTATGCCATCTTTTGCAAAACTGTGTCTTGTAATAATTTCTTTGGCATCTCGAATATCCCATTCTGGCCAACAATTTTTTATTGTATAATTTTTTAAAACTTTTAAATTATTTTCTAATTTATAGTTTTCTTGTGCGAAACAATGAAACGTACTGGCTCCGTTTTTTTCTGCAAATTTTTCTAAAAAAAATACATTTTTTAAAAAATTATTTTGATCTGTATGATTGTTTTCCGTTTTTAATGATTCATTATCGCTGGTCAAACTTTGTGGGTACTCATCTAATCTTTCTCTTCGACTCCATGCAGGCCAACAAGCGATAATAATTTTTGGAAATATTGTTTTTTCTGTGCCATATAATATTCTAATCATCTGATCGGCACTGCTTCCCGGGCGTGCCAGATTCCACCATCTTAGAATTTTATTTGATTCTTTTGCAACTTGACTGACCCATATTTCATTTTCTTCTAATCCTTCTCCAAATGTGTGAGAGCAACCAAGCACCACAACATTTTTGCCACCGTTGGGCAATGGCCGAAATTCGGGGCAACGATATCCATATGAGTTAGTTTTATATCCTGCTACAGGATCAAATTTAGGTAAATCGTTGTCTGCATAATAACCGTGTTTCATATCAATATTTAAATGTTGGTGGAGGCGATCAGGATCGAACTGACTACCTCTTGACTGCCAGCCAAGCGCTCTACCAAGTGAGCTACGCCCCCTTCGTGTTGTGGTGCCCCCACCCTGTACTGACCAGGGATCTAATCCTTACCATGGATTTGTTATGCCATTTAACTATAGGGGCTTAAAACCCGTGCTCCACTAATTCGTGGATGCCTGTGTATAAAAAGTATACAGCAAGAATTGAAAATAGCCAACGGCTATATAGAAATATTTTTTGAACAGGCAACTTTTTAATTTGGTAGTCCGCAACCTTAATAGCTATTACCAAAATCACCAAACCCACCAAAATGCCCAAACCGATCAAACTAATAGTAGGGTGTTTAGCATATATGCCTGTTAAAAATAAGAGTACTTCTACACCTTCTCTAAAGATTATAAAGAATGATGCCATTCCTAATGCCCATATGCTGGTTTTGGGTAGGTCTTTTACGTGCTGTGCGGCGCCGTGACAATACCACGCTACCCAAGCCAATAAAGCACCAGTTAATATAGCGATTAAAGCTTCAAAGCGCTCTAAATTTGCGTCAGAACCCAGCCAAGCTATAGTTGAAGCACCCAATAATAGAGTGGCTAAAAAACCCACTATAACGCTGATCCACACGGCTCGTGTTTGAGCAGAATTACCATTGGTTGTGGCCAGTGCTAGTACCACAATTAACCATGTTTCGAATCCTTCTCGGAATATCACAAATGCGGAACTTAATAGTGGAGTCATTGTATTTTTTGATTTGTGATATTTATTGTACGGTGATTTTGTGGTTGTGTCAATTGGTTTTTCATAATATAATACTGTTAAATATTGCCTATGAAAAAAATATTAATTGTTGTATCTTTATTTTTAATTGTTGGCTGTGCTTCCACAGACACATCAAAGAAAGATGAACCTATCAGCCCAATTGGTGCTGTGGTTAAAGCTCTAGAAAAAATCGTTTTACCTAAATTTTAATCTTTGCTGTTCCACTTGTCCAGCATGCCCTGCAATGAGCTGCCGTGTAATTCTGCGGGATCTTGCTCCACACCGTGCTTCATGCCGTAACCGGAACTGCGGTTGCTGCGATGATGCAGTTTAGAATCGTACGTGGAACTACCATTAAAATTTTTATTCTTTTTAAATTTCTTTTTTTTATTAAACATTTCTTTCTTTTATTGTAACATAGGTTGTGACTCTGTCAAAGTCGTGTTATACTCTAGTATGAATGATATTTCCAAAGATGTTTCGCAAACCCTGGATGATATAAAGGACGACGAAGAGATTCGATTACAATACATTCAAACTATCAAAGACAAATTGAGGACTGTGTATGATCCCGAGTTGCCTATCAATATTTACGATCTTGGACTGGTATATGATATCAAAGTGACCAAAGATTTAGAATGTTATATTCTACACACCCTTACTTCGGCATTCTGCCCGGCGGCTGATATTATACCGGTAGACATACAACGTGCTGTAGAATCGATACCGGACATTAAAAAATGCATGGTAAGGATTACCATGTTCCCGCAATGGAGTCCTGAGAGCCTAGATCCTGAGATACGACAATTGATATTGGGTTGGTAGCATACTAAATATCGATACAAACAAACAAGGAGAACACATGTTAACTATAGCGTTCATTCTAGGTTTCGCTGCAGGCTGGTTTGTCAATGAAAAAGTTGAAAATCTCAGCGAAAAGTTAAATCCACTTAATTGGTTCAAGAAAAAATAAAGATCATTCTATTATCGGGGGAATTTGTTTCTCCCGATAACTCTTCAAAATAAAATTATTTCTTTAAGGTTTTAATGGCTGCTTTTATATTTTTGTTGCAGTCTTCTTCTTTGTTGTCTTTGTTATCGACCTCGGCCTGATCTCTTAATTTTTTACCTTCTTCTGTGGGTTGGATGATTTTAGTTTTGTCATCAAATTGTTTGATCAGTGCCGCACAAGTTACAGGAGCGCCCGGAGCTACCTGTGCAATAGCAACAGTTACTAACAACAAAGTTGCTGCAATCGAAATTAGTATGATTCTCATGATTAAAATTTAATTTTTTTATCGATGGTCTTTTTTTGTCCTAGTTTATATCCTAGTCCAAATGCCACGGCTACGAAAGCTGCCACTAACAATGTGTGCCAAAAGTAAAACATAAAACTATTTATGAAAAAATAATTAGAATTTATAACGAATTGAGCCTATGATTTGGCTGCCGTAATCTGTGTGTGCGCCTGTGTACACTGATGTTTTTTCTTTATCGTGCAGGTATAAACCAAATTCTAAACCTTTTCTTTTATCGGGTCTTTTGTCTTTGTCATCTTGTGTCATTATTTGATAAACAAGACCATAGTAATTGCCGGTGTAACCCAAATCATCGTGTTCGGTTCTGTGTGCTGTGAAATATAGGTTTTCATTGAAACTGTATAACCCGCCAATATCAAATCTTTTTTTACCCGCTAATCCTGTGTCTTTGTCGTCCCATAATTCGATCCCCCAAATAGCAGGAATGCCAAAACGATACAATTCGCCTCCAACTGATATTCCTTCTTGATGTTTTGCTTTGGTATATGTGGATGATACCGGTGAATCAATTCTCATATACGATAGGTCTGCCAATCCAAATGCACTCACAGTGATTGATGAATAGATCGTATTTGTATTATTATCGTATCCTAACACTGCTCCATATGGCATATTTTTCTTTAAACGATATGAATCAAAATCAAAATCGTCGTCCCATTGAAATCCACCTAGAGCTAAAACTATTTTTTCGTTGCTGTCAATTCTTGAATTGTTCTGCGTGATAATAATTGGTGCTCCTATCTTGGGAGTTTTTGCAAATCCTAATCTTTGTGCTTCGGTTTCACCTAGATACAATCTCCAGTAATCAGCACCAATGCCCAATTGTTTTTCAACCAGTGTATTGTTTAAGCTGGTATCTTTAGAATAGTGCGTGTCATATAACGCCGATCCTCCAATCCAGTTTACATATTTGTTATCTAGAGTCTGACGGATTCCTATCTGTATTTCTGCTCGAGAATCAACCCCCGAATCGTAGGTTCTATCATCATAGTATGCTTCTATGTTCCCATTTACAAAAAATCCTGTGGGCAATTCGATTTTATTAGATTCTAGTTTTGATATTCTTTTTTCTAAGTCGGCAATCTTTTTTTCGTCCGCTTGTGCAATCGCAGACAATAACAACATTACCAATAATATTTTTTTCATTAATGTATTATACTTTAGGAAATAGATTGTCCGCAAGAAATACTTTAACGTCATCTTCTGGTAATCCCAAAGACAGCATGGCTCGAGGCACATGTGGATTTTGTTGCTGTTGCTCACAATAATAATTCTGTCCTTGTTTTATTTCTTCCGATTGATCATCGCCATTATAATTTGGTAATTGTTTTAGATAGTGTTTTAAAGTATATTCTGACATACCACAGATCTGATCCAGCTCTTTTTCTTCTTGTATGTTACCCGCCGCTATCATTCCATCGCTGAATATGTTTTTGGCCCACTGGGGCAGTTCTCTTTCTTTGTTGGGTTTGTAAGATTTGGTGTTGTCAATAAACCATTGAGTCAAAGGATGGTCTTTTCTTTTCAGTGAAGATATATCGTGGAATGCTCCAGTAACCTTATTCTGTCCTGACACAATGTCAAATCCATAGATTGGGCCACCGTTGTTCAATACTGGAAACATGCACACATGTATTATCCACAGTTTTTTACTCTCACGTGCATCTACCACTTCCACATGAGCTCTCCTTAAGGAATTGTTTCTCCAGGTACGATTGGTCCAGCCATATTTGCTATTATTAAATCTTTCCATGCCCGGTTCATGATACTCCTCGCAATGTTGATTCAATATGTCAACAATATTATCTTTGCATTGTATAAGTTTTTCCCAAATCATGCATCTCCTTGAATAGTTCCGTGGCATACCCAAAACAAATCTTTGCTTCAGCGATTACAGCGTCGGTATCTGTTGACATATAACTGTTGATTGTTTCTCTGATCGTTTGTATTAATTCTATGGCAGTATCAAACTCCAGGCAGGTATTAGCGCCGGGTGTTTTTGTTTTTATCATCTGTCCTCCGTATAGGTCCCCTAGATATCTTACATATACATGAGCAAATAATTTTGCCGGTTCTCTTCTAATATTATCAATGTGTTCAATGTATCTCTTTGTGCTGTCTGTTATTTCTGGTTGGGGAGTAATACGCACCCAAAGACCTTGGCAATCGTTGGCTAATTTTTCTGCTCTTGCTATGCCCGGCAAGCGATCTAATAATCCTTGATATCCTGCCCATTTTTCTAGAGCACCATAACAGTGTGATTGATTGTAGAGGAACGTGGCATATAATTTTGGATGTATTTCTCCGGACATCAACGTCTTTACAAACTCTTGTTGCTCGGCTCGGCGATGCTGCTCTTTGGTTGCTTCTTTTATGTTTATATTATTCATAAATCCATCCGTGATTTTTTATTTTATGTATCCATGTAAAAATAGGCGTAGAATAGGTTAATCTCCATTGTCCATTCCATCCTAGATATGTTATTGGAGTAAGAACAGAATTTAATTCTTTACCTAATTTTTTTTGTTGAGTTGCCCACGGTTCTGGATAATTAGGTTGATATATTCCTTGCCAAACAAATTTTTCGCTCTCAATATTGTTAAAAATAATTTTATCTATCTTTACGGCCTTGTCTTTCTCATCCACGGTATCGGAGTTTTTTTTATTTAAAAATTCTACTATTATATCGTAGTTTCCAGCTGATAGATATTCTTCATAAGAATAAACTTTACTTTCTTTTATCTCTTCCTTAAAAAAAATATCTTTAGAAAATCGTATTACACATATTGGTGGTTCTTTGTGCCAGATCGGCGTAACATGTAATTTTATTTCTGTTCTATATTTTTTAATATCCATTTTTAACAAATATATCTTTTAATTCTGGAAAAAGGTCTGTGGCATTATACCCATATACTTTATCCCAGCGTTTGCAATGTTCTACCATTTTAATTAACTCTTCGGTATGGTTATTAGGAGTAGGGGAATTTAATAAACCAATTGCTTGATTAATAGCCATTTTAATTATTTTTTTATATTGCTGAGGATCACTCTCATTAAAATCTGATACAATATCTAGTGATTCTAAATCATACTTTTTTAATAGATTATAATATTTTTTTAAATATTCTTTCTTTATATCTATAGGTAATACTGAAATATTTAAAAAAGTTGGCCTATAAACTGGGTTTGATTTTATTGTTAGTTTTTGTTCTAAACAATATTCTATTAAGGTGTTATAATTTCCAATAGTCAAAGCACTCGGGGCTGGTCTTATAGTTACTGAAATTCTCTCGTTGTCACAATGTTCTCTATATTTTTCTATGTTTGCCAATACTTCTTTTGTATCTGTTCCTTGTCTAACATATCCGTTGTGTTGTGTAATTGTTTCTATGCTAACTTCTATTCCAACACGTTGAAAAAGTTTTAATTTTTTAATTAATTCTAAATCAAATGTTGTGCCGTTTGTAACAAAACTAAAATTAAGATCAAATCTTTTATGTTCTATCATAAAATTTAAAAAATCGTGAAATCTTTTTGTTAGTATTGTTTCTCCTCCCATGAAATGTACATTTTGTAATTTCATTTTTAATAATTCTTGTAAAAATTTGTCCCACACTTCTTTGTTTTGTGTCCAGTCAGATCCTACATATTTTTTATCTTCTTCATTTCCCCACTTTACATTTTGAGCAGCAATCTTACTGCTAGCCTGCGAGTTGCACATTTTGCAGGCCAAATTACAAAAATTTCCAAGATCTACATGTAGATCCATAGGCAGCGTTTGTGTTTCTCCTTGATTATTTTTGCTGTATAAAAAATTATCGTAATGTGGACTTTGTCTTATACTATCTTCAAATGCTGATTTTGTGAATATTACACTTTTTTGGTTACTTTTATGTCGGCGGCTTGTTACGCCTACCGCTTCGTCTTGCATACATCTATTACATAATGAAAGTTTTTTATCGTTCCATATATCCATCCTCATTCTCTTAACAGGTTTACTATTAAACCACTCTGCTATGGACATGTTAGAAATATTATATTTTTCTTTTTGTTCTGTGTTATACAAGCGATGATATTCTTGGCAGCAAATTCCCAAACCTCCATCCCAATAGATATGTAATTCATACCATGGGGTATTACAAAATATTTTTTTATTAGGTAAAGGCATTTAATGCCTATTTATTATCCGTTTCTCTGCTAGTGACAACTTTGTCGGCTAATCCATATGCTACTGCTTGTTCTGCAGTCATAAAGTTGTCTCTCTCCATGTCGGCTCGTAGTTTTTCTAAAGTTTGTCCGGTATGTTTTTCATAAACTCGAGTTAGCTCGTCTTTCCAACGAAGTAATTCGTTTGCTTGAATTTGCACATCTGTGGCTTGACCTGATGCTCCGCCTAGTGGTTGGTGTATCATGTGTCGAGCGTGTGGCAGTATCAATCTCTTGCCTTTGGTTCCTGCTGATGCTAACAATGATCCCATTGAGCATGCTTGTCCCATAACGATGGTTTGTACGTCACATTTGATATACTGCATAGTATCGTAGATGGCCATGCCTGCTGTGACTAGCCCACCGGGCGAATTAATGTAGATGGTTATGTCTCTCTCGGGTGCTTGTGATTCACAAAATAACAGTTGAGCACAGATCACAGAAGCGGAGTGCTCTTCGATTGGTCCTTCCAGCACAATGATTCTATCTTTTAACAGTCGACTGAATATGTCGTAACTGCGCTCACCTTTAGATGTTTGTTCTATTACTACTGGTATTAGTGGCATATGTGAATAATTTTAACATGATAACATAAAACTGTCAATTGTCAAATTCAAGATAAATTATCCAGGGTTTGTATCCATTCGGGGTGTTTAAGAATATAAGATTTCATTGATTCTGTAAAATATACATTACTTTCTAAAGGAACAAATTCTATTTTTGTTCTCTTAAATTTTGCTTTCCAATGAAATAGACTATTTGCTTTTTTCTTTTCCCACATGTCTTTTTTGGCGCAATCTTTTGACCACTGGTATCCTTCTATAGATCCGTCCAACTTCTGTTCAAATGTTTTTCGATCTCCCATCCATGTTAGATGTATTCCCCCTTGTCTTATCGTGGTGTCGCTCAGCGGGTTTTTTTTATCTGCAAACACTTTTTGTGGTCTTCTGTGCATCACTGAATTGGTATAATTTTTTTTTAATACCACTGCTGTTGCTTTTTGTGGAGCCCTATGTTTTATATTGGCATAACACCAATAACATTGCATTTCGAATAATATTTCTCGAGTAACGTTATGAATGTTTGTTTCGATCCATTTCCAATCTTCGGGTAATAGGAATTCATCCAAATCACTCATTATTATTAAATCTTCTGATTTTAAATTAAATTGTTTAATTGGCCATTCTCTTTGTGCATGTTCTGTGGGCCATCCAGCTTCCAATCCTGAAGCATCAAATTTAAGATATGTTATTTTATTATGCCACTGTTTATACCTATCCCATTGGGATTCTAATCTATAAGGTTTGTCTATTTGATTATAAGTTTTGTTGGCTTCAGTTATGATAAAATGATCCACGTAAGAGTTGTGTTCTTGTAATTTAAGTTCTAACATATCAAACTCGTTGTAAAAACTAAAAAATTCGTAGTTCATATTAGGTTCCTAAAATTTTTTGGATCTGTCCAGTCTTTTTGTTTTGAAATTATTTTTAATCGTGCAGTAACTATATCTGTGTTTTTTTTATAATTGGCTATTTTAAGACAATCGTTATAGAACGTATCAAAACTATTCTTAAATTTTTTTATATCGTTGTTTTGTGTTTCATTGTTATTTTGCTCTTTCCTATTGTGTATAATCTGGGCAGAAGAATTTAATAAAGTATCGGTAACAATTGCTAACCTTATCACATAAGAATCAACACAATAATGGACGTAACCCGGGGGTACAAACCATCCTAATAATTCTCTCCATTTTTGTGTTATAGCATAATGTGGTGCTGGCAATTTTTTTTCTGATATGTCTAACTGCGTACCGTTTGGTTTAAAATTTATACAATTAATCATTTGCACTTCTTCTGTGGGAACTATTTTTTTATCCCATCCTTGCAGATAGAATTCTACATCATCACCCAATAGCATGTGTGTTCCTTCTTTGACATGTTCGCTCAACTGTTGCCATGCTTTTGTTGTGTTATCTTTTTTTATTTTTATATAATTTTTATATCTTAGATCTATCAATGTTTTTTCTGTTTCATCATCTTGCACAGCATACCAAAGTGTAGAATTTTTAGAATATTTTTTGTGTTTTTCTATTTGTGATGAAACTCGAGCAGCGTTGTTTAATGTTGCACATAAAAGATGTAAGGACATATTATTAATTATTGTGTATTTAATTTTACAGAAATAAGTTTAATTCTTTCATGTAATTGTATAAACGCAAATGAGCTTCTCTGTTTGGATGCAATCCGTCGGGCCAAAATAATAAATGTTCTTGTGTTGTTTTTTGATCTCTTGCTCTAAATATGTGTTTTTCTACTAATCGTTCTTGTTCCTCAAAATCATTTAATAACTCTAGATCGGGTTTCTGATATTTCCACCATCTGCCCAAAGGATCCATGGTTTTTATATTTGGTAGTAACCAAGTTTGTAAATTTGCTATTATAACTTTAAGATTTGGATAATCTTTTATCTGTTCTGTTACTATAGGGCTGCATCCCCCCAGGCAATAAATTTCTATTCCTAATTCTTGTAATTTTTGATATTGAAATCTATCTAATTTTTCTCGTTGTTGTTTTAGTCCTTCTCGAGAATTGGACATCTCTGTTTGATCGATATCTCTCAAAGGATCTGTATGAAACCATATAATTTTATTAAATTCTTTTAATTTTTTACCCAACAGTCTTATTCGATCCACTTGGGCACTGTTAGAAGACGAACCCTGACCAACCAGTGTTACTGTATGTCCATCTTCTCTAAGATACTGTGATAGTCCCCCGTGACGCACTCCTTGTATGCCTTGATAATATGATTGTCCTGGCAGAGGATCTCCCCATTCGCCACAACTCCAACTATCTCCAGCAATTAAAATATTCATACATCTATTTACAACACTTTGTTTCTATAAATATTTCTAGATGATCTTAGAGCACTTGCCCATACCATATGGTAAACACAGTAGGATAGATGTTATTAATACGCTGGCTAAACGTATTAATGCTGTTTCTTATTTGGAAATTGGTTGCAACAATAATGAATGTTTCGATCATATTAATATTTTTAAAAAAGTTGGTGTGGATCCTCGTCGTGGAGGCACTCTAAGAATGACCAGTGACGAATATTTTTCTAGGTATAATGATAAATTTGATATTATATTTGTGGATGGGCTGCATCATTATGAGCAGATTGTTAAAGATATTAATAACAGCCTTAAGGTACTGAACGATCATGGATTTATTATTATACACGATTTACTACCTTTTAGAGAAGCGGCGGCCACCACAAGGAGGAAGAAAACCACATCGGAATGGAATGGAGATGTGTGGAGAGTTTCGTTTGACCTTGTGTCGAGAAACGACATTACTTTTCGTTTAGTTTGTTCTGATTTTGGTTGCGGAATAATTTCTAAAGAGACAAATACTTCCCCTCGTTCTCACTCCTGTGATGGCACTTGGGATTTTTATAAAAATAATTGGAATAAATTACCTTTAATAACCTTCGAAGAAATTTAATTTTTTTTAAGCACAGCACAATGATCGTGCCATTGACTGCGTGTATCTATGTGTGTCTCTAATAATTCTAAATTAGCCCAACGTGCTAGAGCTGCCCAGCTATCTGGATAAAACCTCCAACAATCCACAGGATGTCTATGCACGCCACCCTTCATGGGCACTATCATAAACATTAATCCCCCAGGGCGCAGTACCCTGGTAAGTTCTCGCATTGTTTCCCAAAACCACTCTACGTGCTCTAGGGTCTGTCCTGATATCACAAGATCTTGACTATTATCCGATAGTGGTATGACATAAGGATCTGTCATCACTAGGTCCACATTTGGTCCTGCTCGCATGTCTACTCCTATATATTCTATTTTTATATTTTTGAAAAGATTTCTGTAGCTGTCATGTCCTGTCTCTGTGTAGGAACCCAATTCTATAACTTGTAATACTTTGTCTCTGGGCAACTTATTTTTATTTTCATAAATCATGCGTTGCATATTCTCTATACTAGTTGCATGCATCTTTGTTTCCTTTGATTATTTGTTCTGCTATCCATTTGTATGTGATATCTATGCCTTTTTCAAGATCTTCGTTTGGGCTCCATCCCATCGCTTTTTTAATCAGATTGTTGTCGCTGCATCTTCCCATAACGCCAACTGGTCCTTCTATATTTTTTATTTCTATATTTTTTCTAGCTCGGTTGGCTATTAAACTCGCAAGACCGTTGATGCTTATTAATCTTTCACTGCCTAGGTTCAGTGGTTTGTTATATTCGCTGGCCATTATTCTATGTATGCCTTCTATGCATTCATCTATGAATAAGAAACTTCTTGTTTGTGTGCCTGGTCCCCATACTTCTACGATTCCGTTGCTCTCTGCAACCTTCCTGCATAGAGCGGCAGGGGCTTTTTCTTTGCCATTGTTCCAAGAACCTAGTGGTCCAAACACATTGTGTAATCTTGCTATCCTTGCTCGAATTCCGTGATTTCTAGCAAATGTTGTATAGAGTCGCTCGCTGAATAATTTTTCCCAACCGTACTCGCTGTCTGGTTTTGCAGGATACACACTGTCTTCACTGCATAGAGGATTATTGGGGTCCAATTGATTGTATTCAGGATACACACAAGCACTGCTGGTGTATAGAATACGTTTAACGTTTTTATTCACCATTTCTTGTGCTACGTTAAGATTGATTAATAAAGAGTTGTGCATTACCTCTGCGTCATTGTCTCCTGTGTTGATATATCCCGCACCTCCCATATCGGCGGCCAATTGGTATATTTCATAGACGTCGGTTGTGATTAGTTTGCTCACAGATTCTTGTGAACGTAAATCTAATAGATGGAATTCGTCTGCATCGGTGGTACTATATTCTGGTTTTTTAATATCTGCACCAATGACATAGTGTCCTAATTTTTTTAAACTGGTCACTAGGTGTGTTCCGATAAATCCACCAGCTCCACAAACCAATATTTTTTTCATTGCCTTTTTCTTTTTACTATTGTAAAAATAATTATGATTAAAGACGCAATAAGCAGACTCAATGATATTGGTTTAATAAAAAATAAAGAAAAATCTCCCCCGGTAATTTGTAATGCTCTACGAAGATATTCTTCCATATATGGTCCAATGATCAATCCTAACAAGACTGGAGTAGTATCAAAATTTAATACTTTTAAAAAGTATCCTAACACTCCAAATATCGCAACCACAAAGATATCAAATGTACTATTATTCACACTGTACGCTCCCATCATGATGAAGATGAGTATCGCTGGAAAAAGATATTGATATGGTATTTTTAAAATTTTAATCCACAGTTTGATCAGAGGCAAATTCAACAAGAGGAGCATTATATTACCAATAAAAAAACTAGCTATCAATCCCCAATACAAAGTTGGATGTGTTGTGATTAGATTAGGGCCGGGAGTAATTCCGTGTAAAACCAGGGCGGCTAATATCAGAGGCATGGCAGTATCTCCTGGCAATCCCAACAACATAGTAGGCACTAATTCTGTTTGGGCTCCAGAATTGTTTGCTGCTTCCGGACCGGCAACTCCTCGTATTTCTCCTTTCCCAAATTTTTTATTTTTACGACCTATTGCTTTTTCTAAGAGATAACTCATAAACCCGGCCACCGCCGGACCTGTTCCTGGCAACGGTCCAAAAAAACCTCCCACAGCGCTTCCACGTAACGCCGATGGAAGGAATTCTTTGTACTCTTTTTTGTTTGGATAAATTCTCGAAAGCTCTTGAATTTTAACATTTGAGTTAATATTTGTAACACGTTGAATTATTTCAGGCAATCCTATTAGACCCATCGCTACTAGAATCATATTAATTCCATCCGCAAGTTCTAAAAAACCAAATGTAAATCTCGGAGTTGATGTGTTGAGATCCATACCTATGATGCCGATCAAAACTCCTAACATCACCATAGCAATATTACGAACTATATCTTTGTTGATAGAGAGGCAGCACACCGCGATCAAACCAAGAAGCATCAAAGAAAAATATTCCGCTGGACCAAATTGGAATGCAAGGTTTGCCAGATAAGGCGAAATAAAAATTATTAATAATATACCAAAAAACCCTCCTATGACCGAAGATATGGCCGAGACTGATAGTGCTATGCCGGCGCGACCTTGCTTACACATAGGATATCCGTCGATGCAGGTTACCGCATTTCCGGGGGTGCCGGGTATGTTCATTAATATAGAAGCAGTGCTACCTCCGTATTGTGTACCATAATATACACTGGCTAAAAATATCATCGCAGTGGTTACTTCCATATGATATGTCGCGGGCAACAGTAAACTCAGAGCAGTAATTGGTCCTATTCCGGGGAGAACTCCTACTAATGTGCCCAAAAAAGATCCTGCAAAGCACCAGAATAAATTTTTAATCGATAAGGCCGTATCGAAACCGATAGATAAAGAATTCAATAAGTCCATATTAAAATATAATTGGTAATAGATTTATATTCAAGTTTAAAATAAGAGAAAATAAAATAACAGTAATCAGAGTAAAAAATAAAGATAATGTTATTCTTGATTTTATTTTTTGTCCTGACCATAAGAAAGAATTTATAAAGACAAAAAGAAAAATAGATAAAATTAATCCAAAATAATTTACAGTAAAAGCAAACAAAGGCATTGTGAGCACAATTAAAAAAAAACTTTTAATTTTAGTGTTTGGAAATGTGCTGAATGTGTAATTTTTTTTATTTTTTGAAATGCCCAATAAAATTCCTAAACAAAGCAGAAAAGCTCCCACGATCATAGGATACCACCCGGGCCCAATCTTTTGTAGAGTGCCAATTCGAAAATTATAAAAAGAGTAAATTACAACCAGACTGCCGGTTATTGATAAAAATATCCCAGCAATCCGATTGTTAGTCATTTTACAAAAAGCAGTTCTTTTATTGGCTCGATTTTATAACCGATATCACTGCTAGTTCGGAATCTTTTTCGAACTTTTTGATATAGGCTAATTGTGTTTTTGGATCTAACAATTTTTCGTCTAAAAAGAAAAATTGTTTTTCAAAGTTAGCTTTCACCTCTGCCGCTTGTAGAGCTTTGGAGAATTCTTTTCTGTACCACTCTACTACTTCTGGTTTTGCGTTAGCTGGCAATGTAAGTCCAAATGCAATAGGAACGTCAATTCCGGGCACTACAGAAGAAAAGGTCGACACCTGGGGTAGGTCCGCAATCTTATTAGCACTAGACGAACCAATTATTTTAATTTGTCCTGCTTGATGGAAAGATCTGGCCACAGCCAACGGTAGTACTCCAAATCTCACCTGTTTTCCTATAATATCTGGTACGGTTTGTGCTGGTCCTTTGTATTCCACTCGAGTAAAAAATTTATTTTTTTCATCAAGATTAATACGAGATGCTAGAACCTCAAATGCGAGACGTCCTCCACCACCTGAGTGTCCCAGTGTGGTTCTTTCGGTTAATAGAACATTTATGAGTTGTTGCATGTTGTTCACGGGGTCGGACGGGTGAGCGATAATCACAGCCGGAGAATATCCCAATTGTAGAACATGAGTAAAACTGTCAACCGTGTAGGGTTTTCTCTTTTGATAGTCTTCTGAAGTCTTGTCCATGGCAGCCAACCCACCGATAGAAAGCACGGCAATGTGTTGACCGTCGGCTGGTTGAGATTTAAACAGCTCGGTACCCACAGCTCCACCGGCTCCGGGTTTTGATATTATGTTGAACTTGACCCCGGTATTATTTTCCACAGTGCCTGCAACTGCTCTGAAAATCATCTCGTTGCCGGCTCCAGAAGGAAAAGGTATAATCACATCAATCGTGCTGCCTTTTTTTGGTTCCCATGCTATTGCCTGAGAAGAAAAGAATGCAAAAAAGATGATAATGATTAATTGTTTTATTTTATATTTCATATATTTTTCCTTTTTTAGATTTTTATATTATACTAATATAACATTTATTATAGCAATAATTCTATCTATTCTTTGACAAGATTGGTAAATTTTACCTATACTATAAGATAAATCTTACGTGGGATCATCTAATGCTTTACAGATTTTTTGGTTGTTATTGCACCATTCTATCAATTCATAATGTGTAATCATACTATAACATGGAATTTGATCAATCATTCTTTCATGAACTCCCTTGGGTAATGGATCTAATATTCGATCAGCTATTACCATTATTGCTTTTGGCTTAGCATTTTTCATGCGACAAATATCTACCAATTCTCTAACGGTGTTCCCCGAATTGACCATCTCGTCGTGTATGAGAACATTACCTTCTAATGTTCCTACCATGTTTTTGTCTTTTTTTGGATGGCTGGACCAAAATAAACTCTCATATGGGGCACGTGCTTTACATTGAATGCACAAAAAATCTGAATCTGTTTTATCCTCAAGTTTTACCCGAAAGTCTCTTCTGCCTACCGCTAGATTAATTTGTCGATTATACTTTTTATCTAGCCATAGAGCAGTGCTGAAACCAGTGAACATACCGCAATAGAGTGAGCAAAACATCGAGTCAAAACGAACCCCTTGTTCCTTTTCAATAGAGATTACCTTATCAGCCAATAGTTCGCCTAGGCTGTTCATATGTAGAGTAGAACTTGCTCCTTCTGCTCTTATGTCAAATGGTATTGGATCTCCCCACTTTGTTGTACTATTATCTCGAAATTTTAAAACTTGATTTTTTAATAACCATTTGATTCTATCCGTTACGTATTGATCTTCATATTTTGCTAATTTGAAAAGTTTATCTAGATTCTTAAACATAGTATCTATTAAGATGTTTTGGTAGTGCCATTAATATTTGATCGATGTCTTTGTCTAAACGAAGAATCGATCCGTCCTCTGCAATGGCTGCGATAGCACCGCCGATTCCTTGATATTTTCTATAAACATCACTGTAGCCTTTTTGTTTAAAATAATAATAATAAATATTTTTATCCAATTGAAAAATATAATCTTTTGCTGGACGTTTGTATTCATAGATGTCTTTTCCAATTTTTTCTTCGGAGGTGGTCGACAATGCCCATTGTTGATAATCTAGAGTATCATACCATATAAAATAATTAGATAAAAAATTTTTATAAGTCATATTTGAAATCTCAAAGGTTCTTAATTTCACCATTCCCCAATAAAAATTAAACCAGCTCCAGAGAGACCAATCACACAGAGTTGAAATAGGAAGGTCTACAGATTCGATATTTTGCCGCAGAGAATCGTACCACCAGCTGGCTGCCTCCGAGGACAGGCTGTATAGATTTTTATAAAATTTAATTAAGACATCCGGGCTTTTTTTTGGGTTGATGTCACTGATGCCCTGTCTTATAATCTGATATGATTCTTTGGTTCTAAAAATTTGATCGCTAAGGTTCCCGTCAATGATGATAGAATCTTTTGGTTTTGTTGTTTCGAAAAGATCACGATAATCTGCACTGAATAACTTGCTATCGATGATTTTAAAATTGGGTTTTATAAATTTAAAGAAAAAAACAGGATTATCAAATATCGAATCGGGATTGCAGGCAATATGAATGTGTTCTCTATCGGCTACTGGTATGTTCTTTAATATGGCAGATACTATTACTGTGCTGTCTGTCCCTCCGCTCCACAAAACATACCACGGTTTATTTTTGTGAGATTTATATAATGATGCGCATCTTTCGTCTGTGACGTCAGAAAAAGATTTTTTATAATTTTTATTTTTAACTGGCATGTGAAGATCAAACATGTCTATTATTTTTTTATTATCCCATGGTCCTATGTTTTTGCCTGCTCTGACCACAAATCCTCCATGATTTTTCATTATGAATTTTTTCCTGCATTCAATATAACTTTTCCAATCATAATTGCTAGTCTTAAAAATATTTTCTTCGATCCATTGTTCACAAGAAATTTTTGGATCATATCTGTTAAAATAATTCTTTTCCAACAACCAGCTCTCGGTATTAAAGGCTATTTCGATATTCTTCATATATTCTTAAAATTTTTTTATTGTCTTTTAATAATTTAAAAATTTTATTGTGTATCTTGGTAATCTCGTTTTCGAGGTACAAGATTTTTTCGCATTCTTTCACGCACTTTTGTAATTCGTCGTCGTATATGCTGACTATTTCGAAATGATCTTTAATGAACAATGCTCCTTGGTTAGTTTCTAGCAAATTAAAAAAATCGGTCCATTTTATTATGCAATCTAGTAGTTTCCTGGTTTCTTGTAATAGGGTCATGGATTTATCGTTTAAGTTTGCTTTTATTAATTCGTCCGTGTTAAAAATTTGAGACAATTGTAATTTCTTTTCATATAAAGGATCGGCAAATTGGAATTGTTCTGCAGCATTAAAGGTCCACCCGGACCAATCTGTTGAACTTCCGATAATATCTATATTTTTTGCAGACAATATGTCACAGCAAACAATAGTCATTCGCGAAGAAAACAAAAAAGGAATCTTGTTCGCTGTTAAAATGTTTTTTGTTGTTGTTATGAAACAATTTAATAATGGTTGGTAAAAACCTATGCAATAATCGTTTTGTTTGCTGTTACTCATATAAAATAATCGCAAATCTTTAATTCCGGCATATATGGGCTCTCTGTTATTGTATTATTTTTGTAATATTTTTTATCTTCTTCAAAAAAAAGAAAGATATGTAACATTTGATGTTGTTGATTACCAAGCATTGCAAAAATATTTATTCAAAAATTTTTTCATATAAATATTTTCAAATCAATGACATTGCATAATTTTTATCGATCTTCACCCCACCAGGTGTAAGTCTCGCCGTGTTTCTTCATCAGCGAACGTATCTCCTGTTCCCATCGACGGTTCCTCTGCTGGCTCTCTTTTTTCAGGCGCTTCCAGTCGGCCGTTGTGATCAGCATGTCTCGGGTGACCAACATCTGCACCATCATGAGATGCTTCTGTGTGGGATAGGTCCAGATCTCACCGCGATGCCAGTTGCTGAGGTGCAGCCAGCCACGATACTGGCAGTGCGTGCCCGCGAGATCCTGCCATTGATTGGGTGGCCCAAACTGCGGCTGGTATAGGTAGTGATACATGAACACCCTCCGGCGTTGGCAGAACCATGTGTCGGGCTGGGTGATCAATTTGCTCTGGGAATATCTGTTGTGCCTCATGCTAGATTATTTACTGGGCATGCCGTGAAATAAAACACCCAGTTATAAATCAATGATCGTGTGGGAAAGACTAGGACAGCAGCGGAAGAAATATTCTAAACATGCTGTTGCCAGTGACACACAGGGTGAACGAATCCACCCTGTGATCGGGTCAAGTGTTGTTACTTCTTGGCCGGTGCAGCCGGTGTTACCGGTGCTGTGATTGCTGGCTTGGCCGCTGGTGCCGGAGCCGCTGCGGGCTTCTTCACTAGGCTGTAGCCGATCACGATCACTACCACTACCACTGCGGCAATGATGATGTTTCTTTTAGTCAACAAACTTTTCATATATGTTCTCCTTTGTTTGTGTGTGTATTGTAGCATGCTGTGCCAGTTTGTCAACCTTTGGTAAAGCAAACAATCAGTCCAGGATCACTGTGCGAAGTAGCCGCTGTTGCACCTGTTGTTGCTGATGCTCGTGCAGTTGACGTGGCAGAGCTCCTCGAGTGAACGGGGGTATGTTCTTCTCTCGCTCGGGGTCAAATGGCGGCTGGTCGGGCAGGCCCAGGAAGTCACGGCGCAGGTCGATCAGGAACACCAGTCGGCGATGATCCGTGAGATTGTGAGCCGAGTGTACCAGCTGATTGTCAAATCCCCACAGATCGGACCAGTCTATCTCGGTGCCTTCTACCTCAAAGAATATGTCTCCAGGGGGCACTATCAGTGGCACGTGTATGCGCAGATACTCGTTGTCACGATTCTCTATGCCGGTATGACGAGTGATCACTGCCTGTCGTTCCAGCACTGAATAACCGGCACAGCCACAGTGATCTCCAAAACGCTCTAACAGGGCGCAGGCGGTGGGATAGCGAGCTCGAATCTTGGGCTCACGGAAACGTTCTTTCAGTATGCCGGCATCGCTCCAGCGATACTGCAATCCGTCCATCTTCCATGCCTCCATGCGAGTGGTCAGCGCGGATGGGTCGGGCAGAGTGGGCAATTCGATGGGCACTCCGCGAGAGAATGCACCCGCGATGAAATCTGTGTGCCGAGCCAGGAATTCTGCCCGCAACAGGGGCACGTGACTCATGAGCTCATTGGCCACTCTAATCTCAGATCTCAACCACAGTTTCTTCAGCTGCATCACTGCAGTATACTGTGAAATGCCTCTTTGTGCAACCGTTGGTAATGTGTTGTTTCAGTGCCTGCGTGTGTGGCAGAGATCCTGCCACAGTGTCACATCTGCGGCATAGTGCTGCTCGATCTGTGCTCGCTGTGCCTGCGTGACTGTCTGTGTGAACACGCCGCTGCCTTGTCTGGGCACATGGTCGCCCACTCCACCCAACCAGGACACACAGAGATCCAGCTCATGGGGGAATAGATATAGTCGCGTGGAGGCGGTCACTCGGCTGCTCTGGGATGACCAAATGCCACCCCGGCTGGGCTGCGTGGGATGGTCATGATGCCAGTCACACCAGCTGTCCCAGTCAGTGAATGTGTTGGTTTTTATTGACTGCCCCCGCTGTAGATAAAAATATTGATTGTTTTCTTTGCGTGCTCGCACCTGGCACAGCTGCCACATGCTGATGAAACGATCCACGGGATCTCGCAGCATGGAGCACCATGCAATTGGCTGTCCCTTGCCCAGGCAGTGTGGTGCCAGCTGGCTGCCGTGCGTGGGGCGGCGACGATGATAGCCCGGCAATGATTCACAGTGCTGCCTCACGTAGGTTCCCCCCGTGCGAGCTATGTGTACGAATCCGCGACGAGTGGTAGTGATGACGAACATGCTGTACTAGTTATGTGGTGTGTGTTCTACAGGGCCACTGGCGTGACCCCAACGGGAGTGCTACTGCACTGCAAGATTGACTGCGGCTGGTCCCTTGGCTGTGTTCTCCAGGTCAAACATCACTGCATCACCCTCCGTGAGAGTGTCCATGCCTGCTGCCTGCACTGCTGATATGTGTACGAACACATCCTTGTCTTCTGTGGCTATGAATCCAAAACCCTTCTGGGCATTGAACCATTTTACTGTTCCTTGTGTCATGTTACTTGTGGTCTTTCTTTTTTGTTGTTGTTATTATGTACTGTAAGTTTCTGTGGGGAAAAAGGGCTCGGTGCTGAATGCATGAGCT